>Ga0207716_100234_pt1 | contig 33223 bp, 32 predicted proteins | sample TtaePargueraPR_FD_187739 | JGI IMG/M metagenome (GOLD analysis project Ga0207716, IMG submission 187739) | Aerobic enrichment media microbial communities from Bioluminiscent Bay, La Parguera, Puerto Rico - Tt and P2 (5) (SPAdes) | ecosystem: Environmental > Aquatic > Marine > Unclassified ... | reverse complement strand
CGGCTCGTCTGGTACGAGCCGCATCAGGACATCAATGAAGCGATCGCTCGTGAGAAACGCATCAAGCGCTGGCGACGCCAGTGGAAAATCAATCTGATCGAGAAGGACAATCCCGATTGGAACGATCTCTACCCGGGCCTGGGCGGCGTCGATCCGGCAGAGCTGGCGCCACAACATCTGCGCAACTGGTAGGCTAACGCGACGCTGTCATCCCGGCCGGATGGCCTGCGAAGGCAGGCCGCAGGGCCGGGACCTATACGCGCCGCTGCCGGCCGAAAGCAGGCTCGTCGTTCGCGCCAGCCCGGCACACACCGGGGTTATGGGTCCCGGACTTGCGCCCCGCCTGCGCGGGGCATCCATCCGGGATGACAAAGGAAATCAGCTTTCCTTCTTCACCTTATGGATACCCAGCATGTCGAAGACCGCCTTCTCGTAGAAGGGTTCGCCGACGCCGCCGCGGATCTTGCCCATGAAATAGCTTTCGAACCCGGCCTTGGCGAGGTGGACCCAGCCGCCGTCGGCGGACCAGTTCACATTGCGCGGCGGGATCTGGGGCATGGCGACGAAAGCGACGCCGCCATCGCCGAAATCGGCCAGGCAGACGGCATTCCAGGTCGCTTCGTGCCGGGCCGGCTTGCCGTCGATATCGGCGCGGATATTGCGCGCGGTGGCGACCACCATGCTTTCGATCATGAAGCCGGTCTTGGGCACGCCGACGGGCACGGGATAGCTGGCCACCGGCGGAATGGCGACGCACACGCCGACGGAGAAGACGTTGGAGAAGTTCGGATTGCGCTGGTGCTCGTCGATCAGCACGAAACCGCGCGGATTGACCAGGCCCTCCACGTCGCGCACGGCGGAAATGCCGCGGAAGGCGGGCAGCATCATGGAGTATTTGAAGGGCAGTTCATGGGTCTGCTTGACCGACCCGTCCTCGGCCACTTCCTCGACATGCATCACCCCGTCCTCGACCTTCTTCACGCGGGCCGAGGTGATCCACTTGATGTGCCGGTTGCGCATCTCGCTTTCCAGCAGGCCCTTGGTGTCGCCGACCCCGTCCAGGCCGAGATGGCCGATATAGGGCTCGGAGGTGACGAAGGTCATCGGCACCTTGTCGCGGATCTTGCGCTTGCGCAGATCGGTCTCGTAGATCATCGCCGTCTCGTAGGCCGGCCCGAAACAGGACGCGCCCTGCACCGCGCCGACGATGACGGGACCGGGGTCCTCCACGAAATCCTGCCAGGCCTTGTTGGCCGCCGCAGCGTGATCGACATGGCAGACCGACTGGGTGAAGCCGCCATGCGGGCCCAGCCCCTCGATCTCGTCGAAGGCGAGTTCCGGACCGGTGGCGATGACGAGATAGTCGTATTCCAGCGTCTCGCCGTTCGCCAGGTCGATCGCATTGTCTTCCGGGCGCACCCTGGTGGCTGCGGCGTGGACGAAATCGATGCCCTTCTTCTTGAACATGGGCTCGAGTTCGACCTTGATCTTCTCCGGCTTGCGCCAGTCGACCGCCACCCAGGGATTGGAGGGGGTGAAGTGGAAGGTGGGATAGTCGGACACCACCGTGACCTTGTCTTCCCGGCGCAATTCCTTGCGCACTTCCAGCGCCATCGGCACGCCGCCCAGGCCCGCGCCAAGTACCACGATATGAGCCATGTCTACCTCCCGGCCCGGCTTTGAGGGCCTGATTGTCACCCGGGCTGTCGCGCCCGGTCCTTGCCTTCGATCAACTCACCCGGTCACCGCTTCGGCAGCCGTGCAGAATTGGGACTTCAGATGCAGGAGAATGCCCAGGCAACGATCGTCGCTGATGGAGTAGTGGACCTGGAGGCCGGACTTGCGTCCTTCCACCAGACCGTCGCTGCGCATTTTCGCAAGGTGCTGGGACATCGCGGACTGCGACAGTCCCGCCACCTCGCACAGCTCGCCCACGCTCGCCTCCCCGGCCGCCAGGCGGCACAGGATGAGAAGGCGTTTTTCGTTGGCCAGGAGTTTCAGGAAGCCGGCGGCCTCGCCGGCCTGGTCCTGCAACTGGGCGATCTGCGGGTCGATGGTCGTCACTCTGTTACCTCGATGGTGCGGGGCATCCCAAACATCATTGACAGCTAATATAGCTCCGACTAAATTAGTGTCAACTAATGTTTGGCAAACACCCCAGGGAGACCCCGATGAGCCTTCGCGAACTTGATCCGAAAGACGTCTACAAAGCCATCCAGGCCGGCCAGGCCGTGCTGATCGATGTCCGCGAGCCGGGCGAGTTCGGCAGCGAACGCATTCACGGCGCCTCGCTGCACCCGCTGTCCACTTTCGACCCGGAGGCCCTGCCCGTCGACAAGACGCGCGACGTGGTCTTCCACTGCGGCTCGGGCAAGCGCTCCATGGACGCGCTCAAGCGCTGCGAGAAGGCCGGCGTGCCGATCACCGCGCACGTCAAGGGCGGCCTGATGGCCTGGAAGGCCGCGGGCCTGCCGACCGTCGCGATCGACCCGGCGACCGGCCGCGTCATCGATCCCCAGAAGGCCTGAGCCGGAAAGGCTGATCCATCATGTTGAGAGCCGGTCTTTTCGCGGCCATCGCCTTGGCCGCCCTCCCCGTTGAGGCGAACGCGCAATCGAACGAGACCTTCACCGTCTCGCAGAGCCTGATCGCCGACCGCAAGGCCGTGTTCGCCACGGTCGAGAGCGTCGACACCGTCGCCGCCCGCGCCCGCATCGGCGGCACGATCGGCGAGCTGCGCGTGGACGAAGGCGATGCGGTGGCGGCCGGCGACGTGCTGGCCGTGGTGGTCGACGATCGCCTGGCGCCGCAGATCGGCGCTGCCAATGCCTCCGCCGCCGCCCTCGCCGCCCAGCTGGAGCAGGCGCGGATCGATCTCACCCGCGCCGAAGACCTGTTCGAACGCGGCATCTTCCCCCAGGCCCGGCTCGACCAGGCCCGCACCCAGGTCGACGTGCTGGAAGGCCAGCTCGCCTCGGCCCGTCAGGAACGCGCCGTGCTGGTCCAGCAATCGCGCGAAGGCGATGTCCTCGCGCCCTCCGCCGGCCGCGTGCTGGAAGTGCCCGTCACCTCGGGCAGCGTGGTGCTGCCCGGCGAGGCCGTCGCCACCATCGCCTCGGATCTCTACCTGCTGCGCCTGCGCCTGCCGGAACGCCATGCCCGCACCATCGAGGAGGGCGATCCGGTGACCGTGGATGCCGCCGCCCTGACCGGCGATGTCGCGCCGACTGGCCGGATCCGCCAGGTCTATCCGCGCATCGAGGACGGCCGCGTCGTCGCCGATGCCGTGGTGGAAGGCCTGGGCGATTTCTTCGTCGGCGAGCGGGTGCGCGTCTATGTCGAGGTCGACGAGCGCGCCGCTTTCCTGGTGCCGGAAGACTTCCTGATCAACCGCTACGGCGTCGACTATGTCCGCCTGCGCGAGGCTGACGGCCATGCCGTCGACATCGTCGTGCAGCGTGGCCGGACCACGCCGGACGGTGTCGAAATCCTGGGCGGGATCGCTGCGGGCGACGAGCTGGTGCAGCCATGAAACTCGGCCTTTCCGGACATCTCGCCCAGGCGTTCATCCGTTCGCCGCTGACCCCGCTCATCCTGCTGGCCTCGCTGGCCATGGGGCTGATCGCCCTGATGGTCATCCCGCGCGAGGAAGAGCCGCAGATCTCCGTGCCCATGGTGGACGTGATGGTCGCCGCGCCGGGCCTGAGGGCCACGGACGCGGTGGAACTCGTCACCGAACCGCTGGAAACGATCGTGCGCTCGATCGAGAATGTCGAACACGTCTATTCCCAGACCGAGGACGACCAGGTCATGGTCACCGCGCGGTTCGACGTCGGCACCGATGCCGACGACGCGATCCTGCGCGTGCACGAGCGGATCAACGCCAATATCGACCGCATCCCCCACGGCATAAACCCGCCGCTCATCGTCGGCCGGGGCATCGATGATGTGGCCATCGTCGCCCTCACCCTCTCGCCCGATCCGGACGTGGCCGAGCACTGGGACGACAACGCGCTTTACAATATCGCCGAAGAGCTGCGCACCGCGCTGATGTCGGTCGAGGATGTCGGACTGACCTACATCACCGGCGGCCGCGCCGACCAGATCCGCATCGAGCCGGACCCGGAACGCCTGTCGCAATACGGCGTCACCCTGCAACAGCTGGCCGGGCGCGTCGCCGAGGCCAACCGCTCCTTCCCCGCCGGCCAGGTCACCAGTGGCGACGAGACCCGTTTCGTGACCGCCGGGCAGACGCTGCAGGGCATGCCCGATATCGGCCTCCTCCTCTTGACCACGCGCGACGGCCGTCCGGTCTATGTGCGCGACGTCGCCGATGTCGTGGTCGGCGCCGAACCCGCCGACGCCCGCGCCTGGATGCTCACCCGCGAAGGCGGCGAGGAGAGCCATGACGACGCGGGCCACGGCAGCACGGCCGACTGGGTCCGCACCCCCGCCGTCACCCTGGCCGTGGCCAAGCGCGAGGGCGCCAATGCCGTCGTCGTCTCCGAACACATACTGGAACGCCTGGAACTCCTGCGCGGCAGCCTGATCCCCGAAGGCGTCAATGTCGCCGTCACCCGCAATTACGGCGAGACCGCCAACGAGAAGGCCAACGAGCTGCTCTTCCACCTCGCGCTCGCCACCGTCTCCATCGTGCTGCTGGTCACCTTCGTGATCGGCTGGCGCGAGGGGCTGGTCGTGCTGGTCGTCATCCCGACCACCATCCTGATGACGCTCTTCGCCTCCAACCTGATGGGCTACACGATCAACCGCGTCTCGCTGTTCGCGCTGATCTTCTCCATCGGCATCCTGGTCGACGATGCCATCGTCGTGATCGAGAACATCGCCCGCCACTGGGCGATGAAGGACGGGCGTCCGCGCATCCGCTCCGCCGTCGAGGCTGTCGCCGAGGTGGGCAATCCCACCATCGTCGCCACGCTGACCGTGGTCGCGGCGCTGCTACCTATGCTCTTCGTCTCCGGCCTGATGGGCCCCTACATGGCGCCGATCCCGGTCAACGCCTCCGCCGCGATGATCTTCTCCTTCTTTGTCGCCATGGTGCTCACGCCCTGGCTGATGAAGGTGATCGCCGGACGCCGCAAATCCGACGTGCACGGGCACGCCGAAGGCCAGGAAGGCATTCTCGGCCGGCTCTACCGCCGCGTGGCGACGCCTGTGGTGGCGGGCCGCAACGCCGCCTGGACGCTGCTGCTGACCGTGGGCGTGCTGACCCTCATTTCCATGTCGGCCTTCTACTTCAAGGCCGTGACGGTCAAACTCCTGCCCTTCGACAACAAGTCGGAATTCCAGGTGGTCGTCGACCTGCCCGAGGGCGCCACGCTGGAGCGCACGGACCGGGTGCTCACCGAGGCCGCCGACCGGCTGGCCTCCATCCCCGAAGCGGTCTCCATCCAGGCCTATTCGGGCACCTCGGCACCGTTCAATTTCAACGGCCTGGTGCGGCACTACTATCTGCGCAGCCGTCCGGAACAGGGCGATCTGCAGGTCAATCTCCTGCCCAAGCATCATCGCGACCGCTCCTCCCACGAGATCGCGCTGGAAGCCCGCGAACTGCTCGCCGGCCTCGACGTGCCCGACGGCACGGCGGTGCAGGTGGCGGAAATCCCGCCGGGACCGCCGGTGCTGGCCACCCTGCTGGCGGAAATCTACGGCCCGGACGCGGAAACCCGCCGCGCCGTCGCCCGCGAGGTCCGCGCCGCCTTCGAGAGCGTGCCCTATATCGTCGACGTCAATGACGGGTTCGGCGAACCGCGGCCGCGCCTGCGCATCGCCATCGACCAGGACAGCCTGGAATATTTCCGGGTCCAGCAGTCGGACGTCTACGACACGATCGGCGCGCTGATCGGCGGCACCACGGTGGGCTATTCCCATCGCGGCGAAGGCCGCAACCCGATCGAGATCGCCGTCGAGCTGCCGCGCAGCGACCGGTCCTGGTCGGAACGCCTGGCCTCCACCCCCGTGCCCGCCAACACCCTGCCCGGCGACCGCACCGTGGTCGAGCTGGGCGACGTGGTCTCGATCACGCAGGAAGAAGGCTCGCACATCATCTTCCGCCGCGACGGACGCTATGCGGAAATGGTGATGGCGGAACTGGCCGGCGACTACGAAGCCCCGATCTACGGCATGTTCGCCGTGCAGGACGCGCTGGATGCGCGGCCCTGGAGCGCGGACGTGCCCCAGCCGGACATCCGCATGTACGGCCAGCCGCCCAGCGACGAAGACGTCACCCTGCTGTGGGACGGCGAGTGGGAAATCACCTATGTGACCTTCCGGGACATGGGCGCCGCCTTCATGGTCGCGCTGCTGGGGATCTACGTGCTGGTGGTCGCCCAGTTCGGCTCCTTTAGGGTGCCGCTGATCATCCTGACGCCGATCCCGCTGACCTTCATCGGCATCATTCTGGGTCACTGGATCTTCGGCGCCGCCTTCACGGCGACCTCGATGATCGGCTTCATCGCCCTGGCCGGCATCATCGTGCGCAACTCGATCCTGCTGGTGGACTTCATCCGCCACGGCGCCGAGGAAGGCGAACCGCTGCGCGAGACCCTGCTGCGGGCCGGTGCGATCCGCTTCAAGCCGATCCTGCTGACGGCGATTGCCGCGATGATCGGCGCCTCGGTCATCCTGGGCGACCCGATCTTCCAGGGCCTGGCGATCTCGCTCCTGTTCGGGCTCGCCTCCTCCACCCTTCTCACCGTGCTGGTCATTCCGGCGATCTACATCGTCTTCAAGGACGGCGATGCGCCCTACCGGCCGGCAAATTCCGAAGCGTCCAATGAAGGAGAAACATCATGACTCTCGGACGTGCCGTCATGCTCTTCGCCGGCTGCATGACCCTTCTCTCGGCGATCCTGGCCTGGCAGGTCAGCGAATGGTGGCTGCTGCTCACCGCCTTCGTCGGTCTCAACCAGATCCAGACCAGCTTCACCGGCTTCTGCCCGGCGGCCTTCGTCTTCAAGGCGCTGGGCGCCAGGGACGGGGCGGTGTTCAGCTAGCGACATGCGAGGGGCGAAGGCCGGTGCCTTCCCCCTCTCCCCGGCCCTCTCCCCAGGGAGAGGGAGTTCCGATTGCGCGTGTCACGAAGGAACCCCTTCTCCCCAGGGGAGAAGGTGCCCGGAGGGCGGATGAGGGGGAAGGCACTGCCTTCGGCCCTCAATCCCCTTCCCCCGGCCATTCCGCGATGTGCTTGTCCCAGTCGGGGTCGCCGTCGAAATCGTCCTCGCTGACGACCATGCCGGCGACGCTCATGCCTGCCTTGGCAGTGGAATCGGGATCGCCGGTCACCAGCGGATGCCAGTCGTAGAGCTCCTTGCCCTCGTGGATCAGCCGGTAGGCGCAGGTCTTCGGGATCCAGGGCAGAGCGCCGATATTGTCCGGCGTCAGCACGACGCAGTCGGGCACCTGCCGGTGCCGGTGCGCGTAATTCCGGCAGCCGCCGTTTTCGCAATCGAACAGCGTGCAGGCGACGTCGGTCTCCAGGCGCAGGCCCGTATCCTCGTCCTCCAGCTTGATCAGGCAGCACTTTCCGCAATGATCGCACAGCGATTCCCATTCCTCGCGCGTCATCTGGTCCAGGGATTTCATTTTCCAGAAAGGCTGAGGCATGGTTCCGCCCGAATTCCGCCGCTATTGAGAGGCTTTAGACGGGCGATACTAACATGCAGCCCGGCCGCCGGGGGTAGCCAATCACATGTCCCAGGAACCGTTTCGCGCGGACCACATGATGCACACCGACCGCCGCACCCGCCGGCGCCGCGCCATTGTGGGCGGATCGCTGGCGCTGATCGCGGTCATCCTGGTCTCGGCCGTCTTCGCGACCTGGCACTGGGCCTTCCACGACCTGCCGGAGGCGCCGCAGAGCGCGGCCGAGCTGTGGAGCGTGCGGCGCGAGCCCGCCGTCACCCTGCAGGACAATGAAGGCCATGTGCTCGCCGTGCGCGGTCCGCTCTATGCGCGGGCGGTGGCGCTGGAGAGCCTGCCCGAGCATGTGCCCCAGGCCTTCCTGGCGATCGAGGACCAGCGCTACTACCAGCACAGCGGCGTCGACCTGCGCGGTGTCGCCCGTGCGCTGTGGCGGAATTTCCGGGCCGGGGCCACCGTGGAGGGCGGCTCGACCATCACCATGCAGCTGGTGAAGAACCTGCTGCTCACGCCGGACCGCGAATTGCGGCGCAAGATCCAGGAGATGCGCCTGGCCCGGGCGCTGGAGCGCAATCTCACCAAGACCGAGATCCTGGAGCTCTATCTCAACCGCATCTATCTGGGCGCCCGCGCCTATGGCGTGGAAGCGGCCGCCGAACGCTATTTCGACAAACCCGCCACCGAGCTCACCCTCGCCGAGGCGGCTCTGCTGGCCGCCCTGCCCAAGGCGCCGAGCCGGCTCGACCCGACGGTCAATCTGGACGCCGCCCGCGCCCGCGCCGCCCAGGTGCTCGCGGCCATGGAAGCGGCCGGCTACATCACCGCGACCGAGCATGCCGAAGCGCTGGCCGAACCGGCCGAACCGGTCGCCGACACCTCCGACCCGAACGCCACCTCCAACTGGGGCCATGCCTTCGACATGGCGCTCGCCGAGGCCCAGCGCCTGGTGCCCGGCGACGTGCCCGACCTAGTGATCCGCACCACGCTGGACCCGGACCTCGCCCGCACCGCGCAGGAGACGGTGGAAAGCGCGCTGGCGGAAGAGGGCGAGGCCGAGCATGCCGGCGAGGCGGCCATCGTGCTGCTGGCGCCGGACGGCGCCATCCGCGCGTTTGCCGGCGGGCGCGACTATACGCAAAGCCAGTTCAACCGGGCCACACAGGCCCAGCGCCAGCCCGGCTCGGCCTTCAAGCCCATCGTCTTCGCCGCGGCCCTGGAAGCCGGCTACGATCCGTCCTCGGCCGTCTGGGACGAACCGGTCGATCTGGAAGGCTGGACGCCGCAGAACTTCTCCGGCGGCTATCGCGGTCTCGTCACCCTGCAGGAGGCGCTGAAGCGCTCGATCAACACGGTGGCCGTGCAGGTCGCCGACGAGGTGGGCATCGGCCGCATCGTGGAGATGGGCCACCGGCTGGGCATCCGCTCCGACCTGCCCGAACTGCCGGCCATCGCCCTGGGCGCGGCCGAAGTGAACCTGCTGGAGCTGACCTCGGCCTATTCCGTCTTCGCCAATGACGGCGAGCGCCGCCCGCCCTATTTCATCCTCTCCATCACCAATTCGCGCGGCGACGTGCTCTACGAGCATCGCGATCCCGGCGGCGAACGCGCGATCGCGGTGGAGGATGCCCGCGCCATGTCGACCATGCTGCAGGATGTCGTCATGTCCGGCACCGGACGCCGCGCCGCCCTGCCCGGCCGCCCCTCGGCCGGCAAGACGGGCACCAGCCAGTCCTTCCGCGACGCCTGGTTCATCGGCTACACGGCCGACTATGCGGCCGGCGTCTGGGTCGGCAATGACGATGACAGCCCGATGGAGAACGTCACGGGCGGCGGCCTGCCGGCGCGGATCTGGCGGGACTTCATGGTGCGCGCCCATCAGGGCCTGCCGGCGCGCGATCTCAGCGCTCCGGCGCCGCGCACCCGGTCGGAACGCGAAGAGCGGCTGGCCGCCTTCTATTCCGACTTGTCGGCGGCGTTTTCCGGACTGCTCGAGGACGAGGCCTCGCCCAGCGAACGCTGAACCAGGCCCGACAGGGTGGCGATCTCCGCCCGCAGCGCCGCGACTTCCTTGTGCAGCACTTCGCGGTCGGCATCCGCCTCGGCGTCGCGCGCCTCCTCATCGTCGAAATGCTTGGTCTGCAGGCTGTCCACGATGATGGCGATGAACAGGTTGAGCACGGCAAAGCTGGTCAGCACGATGAAGACGACGAAGAACACCCAGGCCCACGGATGGGTTTCCATCACCGGAATGGCGACATCGGAGGCCCAGCCCTCCAGCGTCATCACCTGGAAGAGGGCGAAGGCGCTGTCGCCCAGCGTGCCGAAACGTTCCGGCACGGCCTCGCCATAGAGCTTGGTGGCCATGACGGCGGAGACGTAGAACATCAGGCCGAGCACGGCGATTACCGCCCCCATGCCCGGAATGGCGTTCAGCAAGGCTTCCACGACCTTGCGCAGGTCCGGCATCACCGAGAACAGGCGGAAAGCCCGCACGATCCGCAGCGCCCGCAGGACCGAGAACCCGCCCGCATCCGGGATCACCGAAACGCCGATCACGATCAGGTCGAACCAGTTCCAGCCGGACATGAAGAAGCGGTGCCGGTAGGCGATCAGCTTGAGCCCGATCTCCAGCACGAAGACGCCGACGATGATGCGGTCCATCAGCGGCAGCCAGGTGGTGAACCACTCGCCCTCGTAAGGATAGGTCTCCAGGCCGAGCGTGATCGCATTGATCACGATCAGTGCCATGATGAAATTTCGGAACCGCGAACTTTCGACGAAAGCCTTCACCTGACCCCTCCGGCGCGCTTCGGACCGGCTTCCCCCCGGCCCCGAGCGCCTGCTCCTAGCCCTGCGGGCCCCAAAATTCAATCGGGCGGCCTCATCTCGCCCGGGCGAAAAAATCGCGATTAGCTGAAATTTTACCCAACGGCTTAGCCGGGGCTTAAGGACATTGTGCGCATAACGCGTCCAGATGAGGAGCTGATCAGCGCATGCGGCCCCAGGACAATAACAACAGACCGTCGCCCGAAGACGGCAAGGAAACCGGCCCGCTGGTCCGGACCGACGAGATCACGATCGCCTACCAGCCCATCCTGCGCGGGGCGGCGACCGCGGTGTTGTGCTATTTCCTGTTCGACATCGTCACCCGCCTGATATCCCCCGGCGAAGCCTCGCTCGGCATCATGCTGATGGCGGTCGGCTCCGCAGCCATCCTGGCGCAGGTTATCCGCCTCTATCTCAAGCAACCCCGCACCGCGGTCCAGCTCGACGTCTCGGGCGCGCTCCTGTGTCTTGCCATGATCTTCAATTCGAACCTGCAGCAGAGCCTGCACTTCGAGACCGAGAACCTGGCCTATGCCGTCCTCATGATGCCGATCAGCGCGGCCATCCTGCCGCGCCGCCGCACGATTGCCATCGCGATCGGCGTGTCCTTCGCGAACATGCTCTGGCTGGTCTGGCAGAACATGCCCGGCCAGGTCGTCGATTATGCCTGGGTGGGCGTTGCCGGGATTGCGGCCGGTGTCGCCATTGCCGCCATCATCCGCACGGCCGTTCTGCGGTCGGTGAAAGCCCATCTGGATGCCATCCACGACCGCGAAGTCGCCGAAGACCTCGCGCGCGAGGCCCATCACCTGGCCGAATGCGACGCACTGACGGGCCTGCCCAACCGGCGCAGCTTCTTCCTCGCCCTGAACGAACGCGTCGAACGCCTGCGCGAAACGGGCGAGCCCTTCATCCTCGGCCTGGTGGACCTGGACGGGTTCAAACCCGTCAACGACACCTATGGCCACGCGGCGGGTGACGAGATGCTCCAGACGGTGGCCGAACGGCTGTCCGCGGTGAGCGGCGACGCTGCCTTGCCGGCCCGGCTGGGCGGAGACGAATTCGCTCTGCTCGCACCGGCCGATCCGAAGACCGCCGAAGCCGCCCTCACGCTGGGCCACCGGATCGAGGCGAAACTGTCCGAGCCCTATGATCTGGGCAATTACCGCTGCAAGGGCTCCGGCTCGGTCGGCCTCTTGATCTGCGACGATCCGGAACTGGACACGCACGACCTCATGGAGCGGGCCGACCATGCGCTCTACTTCGCCAAGCGGGCGCTGCAGGGCAAGGCCGTCCTGTTCAACGCCGCGCTGGAACAGGAAATGATGACCTCCAGCCAGGTCGACAAGGCGCTGCGCCGCTGCGACTACGAGGCGGAATTCGAGGTCTGGTTCCAGCCGCAATACGATCTGGTCAAGTCGCGCATCACGGGCTTCGAGGCCCTGGCCCGCTGGAACTCGCGCGAGCTGGGCCCGGTCACGCCGGACGTCTTCATCCCCGCCGCCGAGCGGGGCGGCATGATCCGCCCGCTCACCCAGGCCCTGCTGCACAAGGCGATCGCCGAGATGGCCACCTGGCCGGACGATCTGAGCCTGTCCTTCAACCTGTCGACGCACGACCTGATGTCGCCCACCGCGATCGACGCCATCCTGCGCACGGTCGGGGAGAGCGGCATTCCGGCTAGCCGGATCGAGTTCGAGATCACCGAGACCGCCATGATGAGCGATTTCGCCCAGGCACGCCGGGCGATCGACCAGATCAGCGAAGCCGGCCACTCCGTCGCGCTGGACGATTTCGGCATCGGCTATTCCTCGCTGCAATACCTCCAGCTCCTGCCGGTCAGCAAGCTGAAGATCGACCACTCCTTCGTGCGCGACATCCTGGAAGACACCTCCGCCTTCAAGATCGTGCGCACCCTGCTCTCCCTGTCGCAGACGCTGGGGCTGGGATGCGTGGTCGAGGGCGTGGAAAGCCCGGCCCAGGTCCACATCCTGCGCACCATGGGTGCGCGGCACCTGCAGGGCTATCTGATCGGCGCGCCGATGCAGTCCCGGGCCCTGCCCGCCTGCCTGGAACAGGTGCACGACTTCTCGCCGGCCCACCAGATGCCGCCGCGTCCGCCGGAAAACCGCGCCAGCGCCGGATGACGCAACTGGGCCTCATCCTGGCGGGCGCGATGGCCTGCCTTCTCGTTCCGGCGGCCACGGCACAGAGCGGCGACCGGATGGAGGGCTGGGCCCGCCGCGGCGCGACCTACCGGATCGTCCCGATGGACAACGGCACGCCGCAGGCCTGCGATGCGCTGTGCGCAAGCGACAACGCCTGCCGGTCCTGGGTGTGGAGCCTGCCCGGCCTGGACGGCCCGGACGCCCAGTGCGCCCTGCTGTCCGCCGCGCCCACCCCCTATCGCGCACCGGGACGGGTAACCGGCCTGTCGGACGCGCTGGCCCGCCATATCGAGGCGGCGGCGGAACGTCCGCCCAGCCCGCGGGAAATCGAGGCCCTGCGCGCCACGGCCTCCGGGCAACCCGACTAGACACGGAAAAAAGGCCGGAAAGCCGACAATTTGGACCGGCCCGACCATTCTTTTTTTACCCGTATACGCGACCTTGGGCGTTCGGGATGATGCGGAGCGGGCAATGGCCGTCGTCAGCAAGCTGAACAATCTGGTCGATCTGGCACGGGAGAAGTCCTCGGAACGCCGGCGCACCCTGCTGCGCGAAGTGACCGACCTCTTCTTCGAGGAAGTGCCCAGCCAGGGCAGCGCGACCTCCCGCAAGTTCGACGAGGTTCTCTCCTCGCTGGCCGAACAGACCGCCCAGGACGCGCGCGAGGAACTGTCCCAGCGTTTCTCCGAGGCGCCCGAGGCGCCGCGCGGCCTGGTGCTGCAGCTCGCCCAGGACGCCATCGAGGTGGCCGCGCCGATGCTGGCCAAGTCCAGCGTGCTCTCGAACGACGATCTCCTGTCGATCGCGGAGACCGCCGGCCAGGGGCACCTCAAGGCGATGTCCGGACGCGAGGATGTCTGCGAACGCCTGTCCGATACCATCGTGCGCCGCGGCGACGACGAAACGGTCGCGAAACTGATCCGCAATGACGGCGCCCGCCTGTCGCGCGAGACGTTCGAGACCGTGACCGAGCGCGCCGAGAGCTCGCCGGTCCTGCAAGGGCCCCTGGTGGAGCGCGAGGACACCCCGAACGACCTGCTCGCCGACCTGATGCTCACGGTCGGCAACAGCCTGCGCGAGCGCATTGTCGAGCGTTTCGACACGGTCGACCCGGCGCTTCTGGAACAGGCCATGGAAGCCTCGCGGGCCCGTCTCGCGGAACGCCTGGAAGAGGACAAGGCGGTCGCGGCGGCGCAGAAATTCGTGCAGTCCATGGCGGTGCGCAAACAGCTCAACGGAAACCTGCTGGCCCGGCTGCTGCGCGAACGCGAATTCACCAAATTCTACGTGGCCTTCGCCGAAATGACCGGCGTCGACATCGTGGCCGCGCGGCGCGCCGTGCAGCAGGAATCCATCGACCCGCTGGCCCTGATCTGCAAGTCCGCCGGCTTCGAGAAAGCCCTCTTCGTCACCCTCGCCGTGCTGCGCGGCGCGGCCGACGAGAACGCCTTCAAGGATGCCCGCGAACTGGGCCAGCTCTACGACAAGATCTCCGGCGACGACGCCGCCCGCGCCATGCGCTTCTGGCGCATGCGCAAGAGCGTCGCGGCCTGAGTCCCCGCACGGGACCTTTCATCCGGCAGGAGTTTCGCTACTGTTCCGCCCCAAAAGGGAGGAATGTCCATGGCGAAACAGCGCTTCCTGGCAGTCTATATCGGTACCCCGCCCGAGCCGGGCGACGGGCGGGACATGCCCGACCAGGCCACGATCGGCCGTGGCATGGCGGCCTGGCAGGCCTGGATGGAAAAGCATGCCGATATCATCACCGATGCCGGCGGTCCGCTCGGCAAGACCAAGCGGATCGGCCCGGAGGGCGGGTCGGATGCCAGCAACAAGCTGACCGGCTATGTGATCTTCGAGGCCGAGAGCCACGAGGCCGCCGCGGCCCTGTTCGACGGTCACCCGCATTTCTCGATTTTCCCGGGTGACGGCGTCGAGGTGATGCCTGTCATGCCGATGCCTGGCAGCTAGCCGCTACCGCGGGACAAGGCCGGCGCAGGTCAGCTCGCGGCGATGGCGCCGGTGGCGCTGCTGTCGTCCTCCGGCGGCTGGAACACTTCCGCACCGCTTTCCAGATAGACCGAGCTCGACGGGAAGGCGAATTCCGTGCCGGCCTCTTCCACCGTCTGCTTGACGAAGAAGGCCAGCTCTTCCTTCAGCCGCAGCCATTCGCCCCAATTGGTGGTCTTGGTGAAGCAGTAGAGCAGGAAGTCGATCGAGGACGGGCCGAAGGCATCCACCCGCATGAAGGTCGCCACTTCCGGCGGGTCGGCGAATTCCGGATTGTCGGAGACCCAGGCCAGCACCTTGTCGCGCACCTCGCGCAACTGCTCGGACGTGGTGTCGTAGCGCACGCCGATCGCCCATTTGATGCGGCGGTGGGTCATGCGGGAGAAGTTCGTCACCGCATTGTCCGAGAGTTTCGAGTTGGGCACGTAGACCGGCCCCTTGTCGAAACGGCGCACCAGGGTGGAGCGGAAATTGATCTCCTCCACCGTGCCCTCGACCACACCGTCGACGAAGACCCAGTCGCCCGGCAGGAAACGTTTCTCCGTGAGGATCAGGATGCCCGCGATCAGGTTCTTGAAGAGGTCCTGGGCGCCCAGGCCGATCGCCACGCCGAACAGGCCCAGCCCGGCCACGATGCCGGCAACGGGAATGTCCCAGACCTGCAGCACCGCCGCGGCGCCGACCACGACGAAGACGATGCGCAACGCCTTGGTCAGCCAGTCGATCATCACCGGGGTGAGCGCATTGCGCAGCCCCTGAAGCGCGAAGGCGAAGGGGCCAACCGCATTGTGCAGGGCCCAGAAGAGCGCGATCACCACGAGCGACTGGACGAATTGATGTCCGCGCAGCGCGCCCTCGCCGCCCAGCTGGATGATATTGATGGCGAAGAAGAGCGCCACGATCACCGGCACCAGCTTCATCGGGCCGCCCAGCGCATCCACCACGGCGTCGTCGAACTCGGTTTCCGAGCGCTGGGCCAGCTTCTTCAGCGCGGCGATCAGCCATTTCGCGATCAGGCCGCGAATGGCGATGCCCACGAGCAGGACGAAAACCGCCAGCAGCCCCTTGCCGACGCTGACGCCGAGAAAGGAGGTGTTCCAGACCTCCGTCACAATGCCCCAGAATTCCTGGAACTGTTCGGGAAGGCTGTCCGCGGCGGTCGTCTGGCTGCTCATGCGGCGCGCTCCTTGGCCCTGTGGAAGGACACGTCGGGGAATTTCTCTTCAGAATAGGACACTTCCCAGGCGCTCTTGGCCAGGAAAACCGGATCGCCATTGATGTCCTCGGCCATGGCCGATTTGTGCCGGTCGGCGAAGGCCTCGAGCTTGTCGCGATCGCCCTCGATCCAGCGTGCGGTGTCGTAAGGCGCCGGCTCGAACTGGACCTCCAGCCCGTATTCCGCCGCCACGCGCTCGCGCATCACGTCGATCTGCAGCGAGCCGACGGCGCCGACGATGAAATCGCCGCCCATCACCGGGCGGAAGAGCTGGGTCACGCCCTCCTCGGCCAGGCTTTCCAGCGCCTTCTTGAGGTGTTTCGCCTTCAAGGGATCGGCCAGGCGCGCCCGGCGCAGGATTTCCGGCGCGAAGTTGGGGATGCCGGTGAAGCGCAGCTTGCCGCTCTCCGACAGGCTGTCGCCGACGCGCAGCGTGCCGTGATTGGGCACGCCCATCACGTCGCCGGCAAAGGCCTCGTCGGCGATTTCCCGGTCCTGGGCGAAGAAGAGGATGGGCGAGGAAATCGTGAGCTGCTTGCCCGCCTCGGTCTTCAGCTTCATGCCGCGCTTGAACTTGCCCGAACACAGGCGGACGAAGGCCACCCGGTCGCGGTGATTGGGGTCCATGTTCGCCTGCACCTTGAAGACGAAGCCGGCGACTTCCTTGCCGCCCGGCTCGACCTCGACCGGCTTGCCCGCCGCACTGGCGGCCACCGGAGCGGGACCGGGGATGACGTCGGCCAGGCCTTCCAACAGTTCGCGCACGCCGAAACCGCGCAGCGCCGAGCCGAAATAGACCGGGGTGAGATGGCCCTCCAGGAAGCTCTGCGGATTGAAGGGCGGGCAGAGTTCCTTGGCCACCTCGGCGCCCTCGCGCAGCTCGTCGGCCTCCTCCTCGCTGAGAGCCTCGGAGATGGAATTGCCGTCCAGGCTGACACGTTCGGCCGGCTCGTGCGGATCGCGCTCCTCGCCGGGTTTCTGGAAGCGCAGGAGGTCGTTCGAGGCGATATCCAGCACGCCCTTGAAACGCTTGCCCGATCCGGACGGCCACTGCATCGGCGTGGCATCGAGGGCGAGCTTGTCCTGGATGTCTTCCAGAAGGTCGACAGGATCCAGCGCCTCGCGGTCCATCTTGTTGATGAAGGTGACGATGGGAATGTCGCGCAGGCGGCAGACCTCGACCAGTTTCAGCGTGCGCGGCTCCACGCCCTTGGCGGCGTCCAGCACCATGATGGCGCTGTCGGCGGCGGTGAGCGTGCGGTAGGTGTCCTCGGAGAAGTCCTCGTGGCCCGGCGTGTCGAGCAGGTTGAAGAGAAGGCCGCGATGCTCGAACGTCATCACGGACGCCGAGACCGAGATCCCCCGCTCCTGTTCGATCTTCATCCAGTCCGACTGGGTGCGCCGGTTCTCGCCCCGCGCCCGCACCTGCCCGGCCAGACGGATCGCGCCGGCCGACAGCAGCAGCGTTTCCGTCAGCGTCGTCTTACCGGCGTCCGGGTGGGAGATGATGGCAAAGGAACGGCGGCGTGCCCATTCCGGCGCGTCTGTGGGGGTCGAGGTCATTCAAAGGCTCGCAAGGCAATGCAAGCCGCTCGGTTACCCCGTTCCCGTGGCCTGAGGCAAGGGGTCACTGTCGCAGGCCCAGACGCTGGAATTGGCCTTGGCGGGTGTCAGCCGGTCGCTGGCCTGCTCGCCCCAGAGATAGGCCAGCGTGGTGATCGGCACATTGGCATAGCGCAGTCCCACGGCCTGCCAGTTCGCCGCCCCCTCCGGACGCACGGCCAGCAGCGCATTGGCGCCCGGCGCGACATAGCAGATCAGCGCGCAGATACAGCGCATGTGCTCGGGCTTGCTGCGCGCGACATTCGGGTCGGCGAACACGGCCTCGCGGACCAGCACATTGAGCTGGCCTTCGTTCAGTGTCTCGATCTGGGCGGGCTTCAGCGGCATGGCCTCACTGTTGAGGACAGTCTGTAAATCACCCAGGTCGAACACGACATCGTTAAACAGGAACAACATCGTCGGTCTCGATACGAAATGAGCGTTTTGACGTCCGCCTGTTTCGCACGGCGACGTTAAGGTTTCTCTACCGCGGCGGCGTCTACCCGCCGGCCTCGACCGGTTCGGTCAGGAAATGCCGGCCCTGCCGGTCCTCGATCTCCACCAGCCAGAGGTCGGGATCGTCGTCGATCCGGCGTGCGCAATAGGCATCGATATCCGCCTCGGCCGCCGGCTCCGGCCGGAAGCGCGTCCAGATACGTTCGCCCCGGGCGTCCCGTGCCGGCACATAAAGCTGTGCCAGACCGCCTCCGGGCACCACCTTTACGAGCACCGCGCCCGCATCTTCGTCTCCGTGGCGAATCACATAGGCGTGCGCCAAACCCGTATCAGCCCGCCTGACAAGGGCATCCACCCAGAATCTCGTCTTCAGTTCGCTCATTTCCGTTGATGGCAGCCCAATTGCTTAATAATCTGTTAAACGGGTGAGGGAGCATTTCATGATCGTACGTGTGGTATCCGCAGCCATTCTGGCCTGGTCGGTGTGCGCCGCCAGTGCCTTGGCATCCTCGATACAGGATGCCGGTCCGTCGCAACAGGCCGCGACCGCGTCCGTCGACGGTGAAGCCGTCAACACCGAGGAACGCGCCCTGGCGGATCTGGAAGGCAGCGGCGACGCTTTCGTCCTGTCCACCTCCCAGCCCGCGGCCCGCATCCGCTTCTCCCTGCCGCCGGAAACCGTCAGCTCGGAAGCCTGGCTGCGCCTGGCGGCGCGCCCGGCCAGCGACGGCACCGACGGCCGTATCCGCGTCACCGTCAATGGCGGCGAGCCGATCATCATCCGTCCCCAGCCGCGCGCCATGGAAGCCCGCTTCGCGCTGTTCTCGGCCGACTTCCGTCCCGGCAACAACGTGCTGGAAATCGCCTATTCCACCGAAAGCGCCTCGACCGGCTGGATCGTGGACGCCCGGCGCTCGCGCCTTCGCCTGACGCTGGAACCGGTCGCGCCGCTAGAAACGCTGGACGCGCTGGAACGCGCCCTGGGCGCCGATTTCGCCGCGCCGCGCCGCATCGCCCTCATGACCGATAGCGGCCGCGAACGCATCACGCTGGAAAGCCTTCTCGCCCAGGCCCTCGCCCTGCGCGCCGGCGCCGTGCCGATCTTCACGGGCGATGCGGAAAATGCCGATCTGGTCGTTCGGGTCGCCGAGCTGGCCCGCCTCGACGAGGCCGACCGTGCCGCACTGCGCTCCCAGGACAGCCAGGGACCGGAAATCGCCTTCCGCCGCGACAATGGCCAGCCGCGCCTGATCGTGACGGGCCGCAATATCGACGAAGCCACGGCCGCGGCGCGGCTGATGGGCGCGCGTTCCTTTGCCGGCTATGGCGCGACCTTCCTGGCCGCCGACGCCATCTCCGCGGACCGCCTGGGACGCCGCTCCGTCGATCTCGACCGCACCGCGATGGACCGGGCCGACCTGCGCACCTTCGCCTCCAGCGGCCTGCCCTTCAGCGCCGACCAGGGCGCCCGCACCGCCGTGCAGTTCTCCACCCGCTTCGACAGCGACCGCCATGGCGCGCTCTCGGTGCTGGCCCGCGCCGCCCTGATCGGCGGGGAAGCCTGGCTCTACGCCTGGTACGGCGATGCCGGCGAAACGGCCCCGGCCAATCACAACCTTCTGGTCATCGGGCCGAACTCGACCGAGTTCGACGCCGTCGACCGCAATGCGCCGGAAGAATTGCGCGCCGCCCTGCGGGCCGCCGAGCGTTCGCGCGGCCAACGCGGCCTGATGCGCCTGGCCGCCGCCGCCTATGCCGACGACGGCACCACCTCGACCGGCGAAGGCGCCGAACTGGGCGTCGGCGTCGCCTCGCTCTTCCGCGACCGCCGCAATGCGGAGCGCTGGATCGGCACGCTGACCGCGCCGGACATCGCCTCTTTCGAGAATGCCGGCCGTCAGCTGGCCCGCTCCGACCTGTGGTCGGCGCTGGAAGGCCGGGCCGCCGTGTGGAGCGCGCGTGGCGTCACGCCGCTGGACTTCTCCGTCGCACCGCCGACCCTGGCCGATCGCGCCCAGGAATTCGCGCTCGACCATACGCGCGACGCCGCCTTCCTGCTGTTCGGCGCCGCCCTTCTGATGCTGCTGCGCGGCCTGCTGCGCCGCCGCCGGGAAGAAACGGCCTGAATTCAACCCTCATTTTATCCAATGCCTTAGGCGGGAATTAACCCTCCTTCTTCACGGGCCATAAAAGCGTGCGTGCTACACCCCTCGCCTTAGGGAACGGGACGTCACATGCGCTTTTCGATCACCACATGCCTTCGCACGGCCGGCATCGGGCTGGCCCTGGCGGCCGCCGGCGCCCCGGCTCTGGCCAATGACGCCACCGGGCTGATTTTCGGCGAACGGCAGCTGGCGCTCGATCTGGACGCGCGCTGCGACCTGTTCACGCCGGGCCAGCGCGCCGCCCTGGAGGCGGGACGCCTGCAGGCCCGCGGCTCGCTGCTGCGCGACGGCGTCTCCGTGCACGCCCTCGAGGACTATGCCGACGAGATCGAGGCCCAGGCCGCCGCCACCGATTGCAGCCGGCAGGACGTCGCCGATCTGCGCGCCCGCATCGCCGACGCCTTTCTGGGCTGGCAGCGCCTGCGCGACATGCATTTTGCCGGCGAGGCATTCGACTGGACCGCCACGCGCTCCTATATCGCCGGAGAGCCGGTCTGGGCCGCCCTTCAGGACACCGGCGCACTGCGCGCCGGACTGAGCCGGATCGACGACCGCATCCGCTTCACCGCTGCCATGCCGGACAGCGGCGGCGCCGTGTCCGCCGTTCTGGTGCTGCGCGACATCCGCCGCGAACCCGATCTCTACGACCCCACGCTGGACGGCCATTTCCCGGCACCGGCCGGTGCGGAATGGGCCGACTGGACCCCGCCGGACTATGCCCGCACGCTGATCTGGACGAGCGGCCGCGGCACGCAGGCCGAACGAGCCGCCCTCACCCGCAGCGGAAACGGCCTCGTCTTCCATTTTCCCGACAGCGCGATCGCCGCGCTGGAGGCGCGCGACCCGCGCGAGGCCGCCCGGATCGAACTCATCGACGGGCAGGGCCGGATCGTCGGTCAGCATTATTTCGAGATCGGGGATTTCGGCGCGGCCCGCGCCTTCGTGCGCTCGGGCAATCTGGCCGATCCGCGCAGCTGAGGCCGCGCTCAGCCGGCCTGCGTCTTGCCGACGACGGGCGGGCTGATGTCTTTCGACGCCGCCTGGGCCCGCTCGATCTGCTGGCGCACGTCGAGGCCGGATGCATCCGCCGGCCAGTTTTCCACTTCGCCGCGCTGTTCCGCCAGGATGGGCAGGGTGACCGTGACGGTCGTGCCCACGCCCTTGCGCGAGGCGATGGTCATGTGGCCGCCATGCAGTTCGGCCAGCGCCCGGACCAGGGACAGGCCCAGCCCCGTGCCGCGCTTTTCGATATCGCGGGCATTGGCCGCCTGCCGGTAGGGCTGGCCGAGGCGCTCGGCCTCTTCCGGATCGATCCCCACGCCGCTGTCGCCGACCGCCAGCACGAGCTGGCCGCCGGACGGACGCGCCATCACCACGATCGCCCCGCCTTCCGGCGTGAACTTCACGGCATTGGACAGCAGGTTCAGAAGGATCTGGCGCAGCGCCTTGCGGTCGCCCTGCACCGGGACGGCCTCGCCATTGCGCTTGACCGACAGGGTGATGCCGGCCTCTTCGGCCTGCAGGCGCATCATCTTGGCGGCCAGGCCGACGATCTCGTCGATGTCGAAACGCTCGCGCACCAGCTCGTAGCGGTCGGCCTCGATCTTCGACATGTCGAGCACGTCGCCGATCAGCTCCATCAAGTGCTGGCCGCTTTCATGGATCAGGTCGGCATATTCCGCATAGCGCGCGGGCATCGGCCCGAACAGGCGCGCCTTCATCACGTCGGAAAAGCCGATGATGGCGTTGAGCGGCGTGCGCAGCTCGTGGCTCACCGAGGCGAGGAATTGCGACTTGGCCCGGGCCTCTTCCTCGGCGCTCTCGCGGGCGCTTTCCGCTTCGCGCAGACGGGCTTCCAGCGCGGGCGTGTGGTCCTCGGCCAGGACCGCCACACTGCCGCCGCCGCCCGGCAAGGGGCGGGTCTGGAAACGGACATCGGCTTCGTCGCCGGTATTTCCGCGCAGGACGAGATGACCGCTGGACGGTTTCAGGGCTGCCCGGCGTGCGGCGGCGCCCAGCTCGGTGCGCGTGTGCTCGTCGAAGGACAAGTCGGAGAGCGGCAGGCCGGCCAGTTCGCGGGGCAGACCCGGCGAGAGTTCGCGCAGACCGTCCGACGCGGCGAGAATATTGCCGTCGCCATCGCAGGCCACCAGCGCCGCCGGCGCGGTGTCGAAAGCCTGGGTGCGGATCCGGCCGCGTTCGGCCTCGCGGCGCACGGCGTCGGCCTCGCGCACCGCGCGCAGGGCGCCCAGGCCGAAGCCCGTCGCCAGCATCAGCGCGCAGCCCAGCACGAAGGGCAGATGCAGTTCCACCGCCATCGGAGCGGGCGCGATGAAGCCCGTGGCCTGGAGGGCGGCAACGACCAGGGCGGCCAGTCCCGACAGGGAGGCCGCCTTGACCACACCGTCGCGGGTCGTGCTGGCGGACGCCACGGCCGGGGCGAGCAGGAAGGCCAGCGCGGCAATCCCCGTCACGCCGCCGCCGGTCACGGCAATGCCGGCGGCGAAGCCGGTCCAGATCATGGCCAGCAGGAAACGTTCGAAAGGCCGCGACAGGCGCGGCATCAGCATGAAGCCGGCCAGCGCCGGCAGGGCGAGCGCAGCCAGTCCCAGGGCGCGCATCCACTCCGGACCGCCCAGGATCGGCCAGACCTGCGGCGCAGCCGCGATCAGCGTGCCAATCCAGACAAGATTGACAATCGCGCCGGCGCGGCGCGCGATCCAGGCCGTGATGTCGTGGCTCTTGGGGTCCATGTCTCAACCGGTGCGACTTGGGATCGATTCCTTCACGGAATCTTCGCCTTCATCGTTAACAAATGCTGAATCTTAAGATCGGTTCATTTACATTTCCCGACGCAGCAGCGCAGGGAATAATTCATCACGCATAGAGACTTGGCGGTATTCGTCCGGCAAGGCAATATGGTGCCGGGACGTGGCAGGAGTTTTACGATGTTTATCAGTTCCCTCACGGCGCTCCTTCTGGCGACGACGGCCATGCAGGACACGCCGGAGACCGCGCCCACCCTCCAAACCCAGACCGCACCCGACCAGGCTGCTTCCGATCAAGCTGGTCCCGACCAGACCGCTTCCGGCCAGGCCGGGACGGAAACCGGACAGGCCGCCGAACCGCGCCTCCAGCTCGAACCGGCTCCGCCGCAGGACGAGGACATCGTGCGCAACTCGGCCGGCGAATATGCCGCCTATCACAGCGTCGTCGCCGACCTGCGCAACGCGCCGATCCAGTCCGGCACCGATCTCGACCAGGCGATGGACCGCCTGTCCGCCTTCTATGGCGAGGACCGGCTCGTGCGGGCCTGGATCGCCTATGCCGCCATCATCGCGGCGCATCACCCCGACTATATCGACCAGGTCCGCGAACTGGCCGACTATTACGGTCCGGAAGCGGCCCTGTCCGGGCTGATGAACGATCCCGCCTTCGCCACGAGTTTTTCCGCCGCGCCGGATGCCCAGGATTCGGTGATCGACGCGATCGGCCGCGACAATGACGAGATCCGCTCGGTGTCCGAACGCTATCGCTCCGCGGCCTATTCGCTGCAGTCCGAACGCTGGGCCAACCGCGTCTATCGCGACCGCGCCGACCGGCTTGCCGCGATCTCCGAGATCGACGACAGCCCGATCACGCTGTCCGAGGAATTGCGCATGTCGCTGGATACCGGGCTCGGCCAGGCCATGCCCGCCTCGGCCCTGTTCGAACCGCTCGATCTGGACACCGCCCCACCGCTGGACGACGCGCTGTCGCCGCAGCTCTCGCTCACCGTCGGCGAGGCCGTGCCCGATCCCGACCGCACGCGCATCGGCCGCATCCTCTCCGTGGCCGCCCTGCAATCGCTCGACGGCAGCGTGGCCGACACCGATGCCGCCATCGACACGCTGCTCAGCGACCCCATGGTCGAGCGCTGCCTGGCCTGGGTGCGGCTGGACCTGTCGCAATGCGTGGCCGCCGGTCACTTCAAGTACGAGGACAGTTTCTGCATCGCCGAACATGCCCTGCTTGACGTCAGCCGCTGCCTCGATACGGCGGATACGTCCGAATAGACTGCATTCGAACGACTGCGATTCCGGTCTGTTAACAAAAAGTGTCTCGATCGGAGACAAAATAAAATTGCGGGCAAATTTTACAAAAAACCGCTGCTCCATATTTGCACGGCATTCTTGGTTAACGGCGGATTCGCTCGAATTACTTGGAGATTTCGACTAGCCTCATTCCTGCATTGGCGAGGTCTACCTCGTCGCCGGTGCCAATAAGAACCCGGTGCCCACAAAGGAGGTCGGTCATGATGTTTCTCATTCGCGCAGCCCTCTGGCTCGCGGTCGTCAGCGTCTTCGTTCCCCGCGATTTCGCCGGCGAGGCTTTTGACCTGCCCGAAAACGTGACCGAAGCCCGCATCGATGCCGGCCAGCCGGTCAGCGACTGGTGCCTGGAAAATGCCGCCGTCTGCGATGCCGGCCGCGAAGCTGCCCGGCTCGGCGGTTTCCTCACCGACATGGCCGCCACCCGTATCGAGGCCGCCCTCGACGAACGCGAAGCGCGCCAGGCCTCCTAAGCCCTCCCCCGCCACGGGAGCCGGCATTCACCGCAGCGCATGCTTGCCATGCCGTCCAAGCCGCACTAGGTCGGCTCTGACATGACGGCACAGAGCGACATCAACACCGAAATCGACGACATCGTCGACGAGTTCGACCTCCTGGGCGACTGGGAGGAGCGCTACAAGTATCTCATCGACATGGGCAAGGCCCTGCCCGACATGCCCGAGGCCGACCGCACCGACGCCAACAAGGTGAAGGGCTGTGTCAGCCAGGTCTGGCTGGTCACCGAGCCGCAGGGCGACACGCTGGTCTTCCGGGCCGACAGCGACGCCCATATCGTGCGCGGCCTCGCCGCCCTGCTCCTGCGCCTCTATTCCGGCCGCGCCCGAAAGGACATCCTCTCGGTGGACGCCCGCGAAGTCCTGCGCCGCATCGGCCTGGACGAACACCTCTCCCCGCAACGCTCCAACGGTCTCAACGCGATGATCGGACGGATCCGCGCCGCGGCGGAGGCCTGATCCTCATCATCCCGAACGGGTGTCATCCCGGATGGATGCCCCGCGCAAGCCGGGCGCAAGTCCGGGACCCATAGTCCCGGTGCCGATCCAGCTGTCGCGGATGTCGAGCCTGCTTTCGGCTGATATTGGCGCGTATGGGTCCCGGCTCTCCGGCCCGCCTGCGCGGGCCATACGGCCGGGATGACAAATCATGGTCTGACAGTGCGGTATACGGGGCCTTCTCACCCCGTCCCGTAGATCTCCGCCAGGCGCGCGAGCGCCAGCTTCACCGCCGTGCCGCCGGAGCGCCGGCCCCAGCCGAAGCGGCGTTCCATGGCCGCCAGGCTTTCCTCGCGCACCAGCATCGCCTCGACGATGCGCGCGAAGGTCGGGCCGAGCGCATCGAGCGTATCGAGCACCCGGTCCTTCGCCGCGATCGCGCCAAGCGCCGCATCCTCCGGCCCCCGGCGGCGCCCCTCGCCGCGGCGCGTGGCCGTGGGCGACCAGTTGCGGGTGATATTCTGGACCAGGCTGGAGCGGTGATAGTCGGCCAGGAAGCGCTCGGCGGCATTGCGTTCGGCGGGGCCGAGCAGGCCCGCCCACTTGCCCAGCGCGCCTTCGCGGGCATTCGCCCGCACCGTGTCGATGCGGCCGTTTTCACGGATCACATGGCGGTCTTCCAGGACTTGCCGGTGCGACGTTGGCGTGTCGCCCGTGTCGCGCAGTGTGGCGTATCCTTTCGCGGAGAGGACATGGCCTGCCCCGCGCCGGGCGAGCCAGCCCTCGCGCTCGGCCCGGGCCAGCTGGGCGGCCGAGACCCGTGCCAGGGGCCGGCGGCGGCGGTCGGCCGAGGCGAAGACGGCATGGGCCTCGCCATGGGGCAGCAGCACCGCGCCGTCGCGGGCCAGCTTGCGCAGCCAGGCCGGCGCGCTCATGCCCCGCCCTCGCGGTGGAGATCCAGCACGATGCGCGGCGTGGCGCGCAGGCTTTCCTCCAGCGCATCCATCCAGGCATCGAACTCGCGGTCGTCGCGCCGGTCCTCGATCCGGTGGCAGGCATGGGCGGCGGTGGAGCGGTCGCGGCCGAAGGCCTGGGCGACGCGGGAAAGCGGCAGTTCGAAAGCCACATGGGCCAGATACATCGCCGCCTGGCGGGCCAGCGCCGCCTCGCGGGAGCGCCGTGTCGGCGCCTCGACATCCTGCTGGGTGACGCCGAAGGCATAGGCCGCCGCGCTCTGGGCGAGCCGGGCCCGCGCCACGTCGTCGGTCAGTTTTTCAATCGCCTGTTCCATCCTGCACTCCCGGTCTCACCCGGCCCGTCCGAGGGACCGCGGTGTGAAAGAAGGCTAGGTGGACTACGCCCGGGTGGGGATAATATTCCTATCTGCGTTGCAAAGAAAGAGGGCGCCACCCTTGCGTGTGGCGCCCTCTCCTGTCTCGTAACCCCTTATGACTTATGGGGCGAGGTAAGCGATCAGCAGGACGATGGCCAGGAGCGCGCTGGTCCAGATCGCCAGCAGGCCCGAGGGGATATCCCGGCTGAGGGCGCCCATAGGACTGAATGCCTGGAACAGGCGGCCGCCCATCCGGTTGCGGCCGGCGGCCACGACATTGCCGATCGAGGCCCACAGGCGGCCGAACATGGCAAAGCCCCAGCGCGCCGCACCGTCGAGCGCACGGCGATAGACCCAGTCGAAGTCGACATTGATCGAGCGCTTCTCGTCCGGATACCACTTCATGCGCACCAGGAAGGCGAAGGCGAAGAGCGCCGCGAGCAGGAGCTGCATCTGGCCGACGACGTGGTCGAAGGTCCACATCGGATACTCGTTCGCCACCTCCGGGAAGGGCGTGAGATTGTAGAGCGCGCGATAACCGCCCGGGATGCCGAACATGTCCGGCCAGCCCAGATAGACGCACATCAGCGCCGCGATCCCCATCGCCATCAGCATGTTGACCGGCGCCTCGCGGACGCGGTGGCCCTTGTCGTGGGCGAAGAAGGCGAAATACGGGATCTTGATGCCCGAGTGCTCCAGCACGCCCGCCGAGGCGAACAGCAGGATGAACCAGACGACATAGTGATGCTCGTGCGCCACCGCGGCCAGCGTCATCGCCTTGGCGACAAAGCCGGAGAAGAGCGGGAAGGCGGAGATCGAGGCGGCGCCGATGATGCAGAACAGTGCCGTGGCCGGCATGGTCTTGAACAGGCCGCCCAGTTCGGACGCCTTCACCGTGCCGACGCGGTAGAGCACCGCGCCCATGCTCATGAAGAGGAGCGCCTTGTAGATGATGTGCACGAAGGCGTGCGCCGCCGCGCCATTGATGGCGAGCTCGGTGCCCACGCCGATGCCGACCACCATGAAGCCCAGCTGGTTGTTCAGCGAGTAGGACAGCACCTTCCTGAGGTCGTTCTCCACCACGGCGAAGAAGACCGGGAAGGCCGTCATGATGGCGCCGATCCAGATCAGCATGTCGGTGCCGGCATAGCCGCGCGCCAGGGCGTAGACGGCCAGCTTGGTGGTGAAGGCGGAGAGCACGACGGCCCCGGTGACGGTCGCCTTGGGATAGGCGTCCTGCAGCCAGTTGTGCATGAAGGGGAAGGCGCACTTGATGCCGAAGGCGAGGAAGATGAGCATCCCGCCCAGCGTCTCCACCGAGAGCGAGCTGTCGAAGGCCCAGCTGCCCGTATCGGCGGCATGGATCACCGCGCCGGCCAGCAGCATCACGCCGGACAGGACGTGGATCGCCAGATAGCGCAGGCCCGCCTTGTAGGATTCGTTGGTCTTGGAGCCCCAGATCAGGAAGACCGAGGAGATCGCCGTCAGCTCCCAGAAGAAGAAGAGCGAGAGCAGGTCGCCGGAGAAGACCGCGCCGAGCCCGGCGCCGGCATAGATCAGGCCGGAGGCATCGCCCACGCGGTCCTTCGAGTGCAGCCCGTAAAGCGCATTGATGAAGGCGGCGATGATGAAGATCAGGCCCCAGATGCGCGACAGACCGTCATAGCGGAAGGTCTCCAGCGTGAAGCCGCCCAGCTCGATGATGCCGCCGGTATGCTCGCCGGAGGGCACGTTGAACCAGAGCAGGCCCGCCAGCACCGGCGCGATCAGGGCCAGGCCCTTGCGCACATAGTGGTTGGGCACGGCCGCCGCGATCAGCCCGCCGATGATGACCGGCCAGGCCGGGGAGACGTCGTAGAAAGCCTCGATCATTGATCGCCCTCCCCGTCCCAATAGTCTTCGTCACGCCCCAGGAAGCCGCGGATCACGAACCAGCCCACCATCACGGCCAGGACGAAGGAGCCGAAGCCGAACAGGGCGTAGAAGCCCGTCATCTCGGCCAGGTGGACGTATTCGTGCCGGTGGTGGACGAAGTCGATCGCCGCGGCGCCGACGGCCAGCACCAGCAGGACCCAGAGCATGGAGGATTTCAGCCAGTTCGCATCCAGCCACAGGAAGGGCCGGGCGAGCGGGTGGATATGCTCATCATGTTTGCCGGATTGATCGCTCACGATGCGGCCTCCGCAGCAAGGGACGACGACATGAAGACCGGCGCGAGATAGTCGCGCAGCGGCCCGATCAGGAAGAAGAGGACCAGCACGCCCGTCGCCGTGATGACCGGCGGCAGGATGACCAGCATGGGCGGCTTCTTCTTCAGCTTGGCCTCTTCCGGCGCGGCGAAGAAGCCGCGCGCCGAGATCGGCAGGAGATAGGCCACGTTGAGGATGGACGAGGCGACCAGCGCCACGATCAGGAGGCCGTGCCCGCTGTCCCAGGCGCCCTGCATCAGGAAGAGCTTCGGCCAGGTGCCGCCCAGCGGCGGCAGGCCGATGATCGACAGCGCGCCCACCGTGTAGGCGATGAAGAGCCAGGGCATGTAGCGGCCGAGACCGGCCATTTCGGAGATTTCGGACTTCTTGGTCGCGGTATAGATGGCGCCGGCGCTCATGAAGAGGGTGATCTTGCCCCAGGCGTGCATGACGATCTGCAGCGCCCCGCCCAGCATGGCCAGCGGCGAGGCCAGCATCACGCCCAGCGTGACGTAGGAGAGCTGGGAGACCGTGGAGAAGGCCAGCCGGGCCTTCAGATTGTCCTTGGTCATCGCCACGATGGACGCCAGCACGATGGAGATGGCGGCGATCCAGGCCAGCGCGTCGGAGGCCGGCGCGGCCGCGATGAGTTCGGGGCCGAAAATGTAGGTGCCCACCTTGAGCATGGCGAAGACGCCGGCCTTCACCACGGCCACGGCGTGCAGCAGGGCGGAGACCGGGGTCGGCGCGACCATGGCGTTGGGCAGCCAGGGGTGGACCGGCATGAGGGCCGCCTTGCCGATACCGAAGGCGAACAGGATCAGCAGCACGCTGGCCACCATCGGCGTCACGCCATTGATCGCCAGCAGGCCGCCGGCGACGAAATCGGTCGAACCGGCCAGGAAGTGCGTGGCGATGACCGCCGGCAGGAGGAGGCCGATCGAGGTGCCCAGCAGGATGGACAGATAGATCTTGCCGCCGCGCTTGGCGTTCTCGTCGCCCTTGTGCGTGACCAGCGGATAGGTCGACAGGGTGAGCACCTCGTAGAAGAGGAACATCGTCAAGAGGTTGCCGGACAGCGCCACGCCCATGGCGGCGCCGATGGCGATGCAGAAGCAGACATAGAAGCGCGTCTGGTTCTTCTCGTTATTCCCGCGCATGTAGCCGATGGAATAGAGCGAGTTGACGATCCACAGGCCCGAGGCGACGGCCGCGAACATCGCGCCCAGCGGCTCCAGGCGGAAGACCAGGTGCAGGCCCGGCGCAAGATTGGCCAGTTCCAGCGTGGGATGGCCCGGCGCGATCTCGACGAGATAGGCAACGTTCAGCGCCAGCAGCACGGCGGAGACCAGCGTCGCGGCCTCGCGCAGATTGGGATGCTTGCCCAGCAGCGCCACGGCGACACCGCCGATGGCGGGGATGGCCAGCGCCAGGGCGAGGGAAAGTTCAGGCGTCCACATCGGCTCAGTTTCCTCCCATCACGGCGTTGGCGGCCGCGCGGGCCAGGCCGACCAGCGGGTCGGCGTGGAAGAAGAAATAGATATTGGCGACGGCCAGCACGCTCATCGGCGCCAGCACCATCCAGGGCGCCAGGCGCCGGGCCGGCGGCGTGCCGCCGCGGCTGGCCGGCGGGTTCTCCATCCAGATCGCCGCGAGCAGGCGGGCGACATAGGCCAGCGCCAGCAGCGAGGAGATCATCAGCGCCGCGACGGCCCACCACCAGCCGCGCTCCAGCGCGGCGGTGACGAGATACCATTTCGAGGTGAAGCCCACGGTCAGCGGCACGCCGACCAGGGACAGCCCCGCCACCGTGAAGGCCGCCGAGGAGGCCGGCATGGTCTGGCCGAGACCGGCGAGATCCTTGACCCGGCGCACGCCGAAATTCAGCGCGAAGGCGCCCAGCGCCATGAAGAGCGCACCCTTCATCAGGGCGTGGTTCATCAGGTGCAGCATGCCGGCGGACAGGCCGGCCGCGGTGCCCATGCCGAGGCCGAGCATCATGTAGCCGACCTGGGCCACGGAGGAATAGGCCAGCAAGCGCCGCGCATCGGTCTGGAAGACCGCCTGCACCGAGGCGACCATCATCGCGACCACGCCCACCACGGCGAACAGCCAGGTGAAGGACATGGAGACAAAGGCCACTTCCGGGTGGAAGACGGAAAAGACGAAGCGCACCAGGGCGTAGAAGGCGACCTTGGTCGCCGTGGAGGCCAGGAAGGCCGTCACGAAATTCGGCGCGAAGGCATAGGCGTTGGGCAGCCAGACATGCAGCGGGAACATCGCCGCCTTCAGGCCCAGGCCCACCACGATGAAGGCGAAGGCCGCCTCGGTGACCCGGTTGTGCCCCGTCTCTTCGAGCACCGCCGCCATGTCGGCGATGTTGAGCGTGCCGGTCGCCATGTAGAGGAAGCCGACGCCGATCACGAAGAAGGTGGCGCCGATCGTGCCCAGGACGAGATAGTTATAGCTCGCCGTCAGGGCGCGGCGGTCCTTGCCGGCGCCCATGGCGATGATCGTGTAGGTGGAGATCGAGGAGATTTCCAGGAAGACGAAAACGTTGAAGGCGTCGCCGGTGATCGTCACGCCCAGCAGGCCGGCGAAGCAGACCAGGAAGGCGGAGTAGAAGAGCGATTGCTGCTTCTTGGCGATCTCGTCGGCCACCGACGGCAGGGCGTAGATCACGCACAGGAGGCCGACAATGCCCACCAGGAGCAGGAGCGGCACGTTGAGCATGTCGACGCGCAGCTCGATCCCCGCCGGCGGCGCCCAGCCGCCCATGGCATAGGAGATCACGCCGCCCGTGGAGACCTGGCCGAGAATGTTCAGCGACAGGATGGCGACGGCAATGGCCGTGACGAGCGTGACGCCCCAGGCCCACAGGCCCTTCGGCATGAAGGCGGCCACGGCCGCCATGATCAGCGGGATCACGACGATCAGCGCGGGCGCGTGCACCGCAACGCCCGCCGGCAGAAGTGAGGCCAGCATGTCCATTTATTCGGCGCTCCCGGTCTCAAGGGAATAATCGGCCGCGTTGAGCGCGTCGTCCTCGATCGTGCCGTAGGCCTCGCGGATGCGAACCACGAGCGCCAGGCCGACGGCCAGGGTCGCCACGCCGACGACAATGGCGGTGAGGATGAGGACGTGCGGAAGCGGGTTGGAATAGGCCACCTCGGCCGCGTGTCCGGCGGCTTCGGCCGCATGACCGGCCGTCTCGGCGCCGTGGCCGGCGTCCTCGCCATGACCGGCATCGGCGATGATCGGCGGCTGGCCGTCGAACACCTTGCCGATGGTGATGTAGAGCAGGAAGACGGAGGTCTGGAACAGCGACAGGCCGACCAGGCGCTTCACCAGATTGCCGGTGGCGATCACCACATAAAGACCGGTCATCATCAGGATGATGATCGGAATGTAGTTGAAGCGCTCGAGGATGATTTCCAGCATGCTCACCACTCCTCTTCCGGAATGTCCGGCACGCGGCCGGCAAAGGCGTAGAAGATGGCCAGCATGACCGAGGTCACCGTGGTCAGCACGCCCAGTTCGACCAGGATGATGCCGTAGTGCTGGCCGGTATGGTGCGACTGGTCGGGATGCAGCGCGTCATAGTCGAGGAAGTTCAGCGCCTCGCCCGCCCCGTTCATGAACAGGGTCGCGATGCCGGTACCGGCATAGATCAGCACGCCCAGCGCCGCGCCGTAGCGCACGACGACCGGCGGCACGGCCTTGCGGGCCTCTTCCATGCCGAAGATCAGCGCGTAGAGGATGACCGCCGCGGCGATGATGACGCCGGCCTGGAAGCCGCCGCCCGGTCCGAAATCGCCATGGAAATGAACGTAGAAGCCGAACACGACGATCATCGGGATCAGCAGTTTGGAGACGACGCGCAGGATCAGGTGCGGGCTCATGCCTTGTCCTCCTCTTCCTCGCCTTCCTCCTCCTCGCGACGGCCGGTGCCGAAGCCCAGGAGCAGCATGACGCCGAGCGCGGCGGTGAAGATCACGACGGTCTCGCCGAACGTGTCATAGCCCCGGTAGGAGGCCAGCACGGCGGTGACCACGTTGGGAATGGCGATGTCTTCCGGCGTCGAGGACATGTAGTCCATGCCGACATAGGAATTGGCCGGCGATGTCGGATCGCCATAGACCGGCATGTCCGGAATGGCGAAGAAGAGCGCCGCGCCTGCGGCGGCCACGACGGCGAAGGCCGCCCAGTGGCGCCGGGCGCCGGCCGGCTCGCTCTCGCGCGCGGTCAGCAGCATGGCGCCCAGCATCAGCACGGTGGAAATCCCCGCGCCGACGGCCGCTTCGGTGAAGGCCACGTCGACCGCGTCGAGCGAGACGAACCAGGCCGCCGACAGCAGCGAATAGACGCCGGTCAGCATCACCACGGCAAAGAGGTTGCGCAGCCGGACGATGGCGAAACCGACCGCGAGCAGCATGGCGATCAGCGCATAGTCCAGATACTGGGTGAGGTCTGTGTGATCCATCTACTGGCCCTCCCCCTTGCCGGCCTCGGACGGGTGCGGCGGATGGAAGCGCGACAGGCGCGGCTTGTG
>Ga0207716_100228_pt1 | contig 34010 bp, 33 predicted proteins | sample TtaePargueraPR_FD_187739 | JGI IMG/M metagenome (GOLD analysis project Ga0207716, IMG submission 187739) | Aerobic enrichment media microbial communities from Bioluminiscent Bay, La Parguera, Puerto Rico - Tt and P2 (5) (SPAdes) | ecosystem: Environmental > Aquatic > Marine > Unclassified ... | reverse complement strand
GAACTGAAGCGATTGAACCCTTGTTTGTGCCGGTGGAGCAGGGCTAAGGCGGACCACGGAAAAGTGGAGTATATTCCGCATTGGTTATCTGGCAGCTTGGACCATCCCACCCATATTTTCGATTGAGTCACGTTAATGAATCCGATCCTTATCAGCGTCAGCCTGCTGGTATGCAGCAATATTTTCATGACGTTTGCCTGGTACGCCCACCTGAAAGAACTCAATAACAAGCCCTGGATCGTTGCGGCGCTTGTCAGTTGGGGCATCGCGCTATTTGAATATCTCTTTCAGGTGCCTGCCAACCGGATTGGTTACACAGAGTTGAATGTTGGCCAGCTCAAAATCCTCCAGGAGGTGATCACACTCTCAGTGTTTGTGCCGTTCTCTGTGTTCTATCTGCGGGAGCCGCTGAAGCTGGATTACCTCTGGGCTGGTCTCTGCCTGGTCGGGGCGGTGTACTTTGCCTTCCGAAGCAAGTTTGTATAGTGAAACCCAGCCCTTCAGAAACACCGCCGCACCAGAATCCACCCGACAACAATCTGTCATGGGCTACCTCAGCACCTCAATTTTCACGTTGATTAAACCCGACGATGTACTGCCAATCTGGCTGAACGCGGATTTTGACAGATCAATTATGCGACCTTTGACAAAGGGTCCACGATCATTGATCGTGACAACGACACTTTTGCCGCTCTTTCGGTTTGTTACCTTCACCTTTGAACCGAACGGTAACTTTTTATGTGCCGCTGTATGAAGCTCGTGCTTATAAATGGCACCACTGGCGGTTTTTCTGTTCTGAAACTTATCCGAATAATAGGATGCCTGCCCGGTTTCAGTGAAACCAATCCAGTTATCTCCGGCCGCGGGTTGGGCAGTTGAGCATCCTGCTATGAGGCTGAGGAATGCAAATACCGATAAAGCTCTTAACATTGCCAACATAATCTGAGTCTTCTGCTGTCGTTATACCAACGCCAATGATGGCTGATATTCCCAAGCCCGAATTTCACGTTTCCACGCGGTCGGGCGCGCTTTATCACCCGAGTGCTTCACTGTTGCGAAGCGAGTCCTTCAACGCATTGATAAGTGCCCGCAATCTCGTCGTTACCAGACGGCCGCCGGGGTAGATCAGGTGCACCGGCAAGGGCTCGGGCTCGAACGCTTCGAGCACTCTGTGCAGTCTTTTCTCACTGATGAATTGCTGAACCTGATAGGAAAGAAACTGCCCAAAGCCCACGCCTTCGACGCAAGCGGCAACGCCTGCTGCAATCTGATTGCAGCTCAACCGCCCGCCCACTCTGACGGCGATGTCATGCCCGCCTTCACGAAATGGCCACGCACTCGTCGGGGAGAGATTCCGCAAACGTATGCACGGCAGTTTGGACAACGCTTGTGGATGGTCCGGCACCCCGATTCGATCAAGCAGCGCCGGGCTGGCGCAGACAACCCGGCGCACCTCTCCGACACGGACCGCAATCATCGAAGAATCGGCCAGTGGGCCGATACGTAGCGCCAGGTCGATGCCTTCGTCAACCAGGTCAACAACACGATCAAGCAGCAGCAGATCGACGCGAACCTGCTCGTGGCGTGCAAGGAAGTCGGAGAGTGCCGACATCATGTGCAGTTGCCCGAACTGCACCGGCGCCGTGATGCGAAGGTCTCCCCGCGGTTCGGCTTCATTCTGGCCCACGGCCAATTCCGCATCGTCGACGTCGGCAAGTATACGACGGCAGCGTTCCAGATAGTCGCGGCCTTCCGGCGTCAGGGACATGCGGCGTGTGGTGCGCCGCAGCAGCCGGATCCCGAGATGGGCCTCAAGCGCGGCAAGGGTTCGGACAACGGCCGGCTGTGAGCGACCCAACGCCTCTGCCGCCGCGGTCAGGCTGCCCCGATCGACGATTTCGACGAAAACCCGCATGGCGGCCAGTTTATCCATAATCGATTGCTCCATCAGGTGCAGTAATCTTATCAGAGTGGCGATATTTATCAGCACCTGCCTTCTCCCTGAAGATAGATCAGTCATCGGACAAACTCACCAGGGAGAACACCATGAACCAGACATCCGCTAAAACCCGGGGCGTACATCATGTGGGCCTGACCGTACCAGATCTCGCCTCTGCCAAGGCCTTCTTCGTTGATGCTCTCGGTTTCGAGCAGGTAGGTGAAGTCGCCGATTATCCGGCGGTTTTTCTGAACGACGGCTCGGCCATGATCACACTGTGGCAGGCGGAAGATCCGGCTAACGCCACCCCCTTCGACCGGCGCGCCAATATCGGTCTTCACCACCTTGCGCTCCGCGTCGGTGACAAGTCGGACCTCGAACAGCTGTACGCGGAACTCCGGGAGCGCGACGATCTGGACATCGAGTTCGCACCCGAAGGGCTGGGCAGTTCCGGGTTACAGCACATGATGTGTCGTATTCCGGGCAATATCCGCCTCGAATTGATCGCCGTCTGACCACCTGAGGACGCACTGATGCAAACTCCGCATTGGCACTCTGATGACGCGTCACCGTTCCATCATGGCGAGCAGGCGGTGCAGAGGCGGCTTGGGGTTCGTGACGCCATTGAGCCCTGGGCGCGTCAGGTGGTCCGGGCCTTTTTACCGGATCAGCATCGCGAGTTCTTCAAGCAATTGCCTTTTGTTGTGGCCGCTGCACGGGATGCTACCGGGCGACCCTGGGTGACCTTGCTCACCGGCGCTCCCGGTTTTGTTAGCACGCCGGATCCCACGAGTCTGCATATTGCAGCGCGAGTATTGCCGGGGGATGCGCTGGAAGGCGCGTTGACTGCGGGTACGGAACTCGGTCTGCTCGGCATCGAGCTTCATACGCGGCGACGCAATCGGGTGAATGGGACAGTTAGCGAGGCCGGGACAAACGAACTCAAATTCGCTGTTGGCCAGTCATTCGGCAACTGTCCTCAATACATCACCGAGCGAAGCTGGCGTCAGGTCGACGTCAGGCCGGCGGACGCGTCCGCGACCCACTACCGGCGGCTCACCAGGGGTATGCAGGCATGGATCGGATCGGCAACCACACTGTTTATCGGGAGCGGATACCGTGGCAAGGGACGGCACGCGGGTTATGGTATGGACGCTTCTCATCGCGGTGGCGCGCCAGGGTTTGTTGCAGTGCCCGACGACAGGCGGCTGATCCTGCCCGATTATTCAGGCAACAATCACTTCAACACTATTGGTAACCTCGTTGCAGATCCCCGCGTAGCCCTGCTGTTTGTAGACTTTGAGAAGGGCAGTCTGCTGCAGATCAGCGGCAAGGCAACTATCGACTGGGACTCCGCAGAAATTGCGCGGCATCCCGGTGCGCAGCGCCTGGTTGCAATCGATATCGAGCAGATTGTACAACTCGACGGCGTACTGCCGCTGCGCTGGAGCGCGCCAGAGCCCCTGTATTCCCTGAGACTGGTCAAAAAGACGAAGCAAAGCGAGGACGTAACATCCTTCGAATTCGTAGCGCAGGACGACGCAGAGTTGGCCAACTTTATGCCCGGCCAGCATCTGCCGATTGAATTACACATCGAGGGACATGCACAGCCGATCAAGCGGACCTATTCATTGTCCAATGCACCGGGTGAGGGCCGCTACCGGATCAGCGTCAAGCGCGAGCCCCATGGCACGGTGTCACGATACCTGCACGACAAACTCATCGTAGGCGACATCGTTAACGCGCAAAAGCCAGAGGGCGACTTTGTGCTGGCGCCCGGCGAACGCCCCGTCGCGCTGGTCAGTGCAGGTGTCGGCGTGACGCCCATGGTCAGCATGCTGCAGGCCCTGGCTCGGGAGGCGGGCGAACGGCCGGTGTATTTTATCCACGGGGTGCGCGACGGCAGTCACCATCCCTTCGCCGACGAAGTGCGTGCACTGGCGAAGCGTCATCCCAAGGTCCACGTCAACACCGTCTACAGCCAACCGCGTAACAGTGACAGGCAGGGGAGAGATTACGATCATCGCGGGCACATCGGTATTGATCTGCTAACGGCAATGGTTCCTGCATTGGATGCCGATTTTTACCTGTGTGGCCCGAGCGGCTTCCTGGCCGATACCGTGGCTGCCCTCAGCGAGAGCGGCGTTGAGTCAGATCGTATCCACACGGAAACGTTCTGACATACCTTGGCAGGTAGATTTTACAGTCAGGTTCTCGGAGCGTGAGTGGGGCCGGGATCGGCCCAACCACTACATCCAGCCTCACACCTGAAGGAGACTCAGTCGCTTGGCCCCTTTAAAGCCCTGTAAAGGGCATCCAGGCTCTCAGGGCCGCCGCCCAGCCTGAGGCAGTTCCGGGAATCGCCCTCCCACGCCGCAGCCGAGTCGAGATGAAGATGGACATTCACCGCCGCATCGAAATCCTCCCTCAGCAAACCGGCGGGTATCCAGACCAGCTCGGTGTCCCGAAGCTGGTTGGGAACCGGGCTGCCGCAAACGGAGCAGAAATCACTGCGATAACCGGTTGGTTTCTGGAACGAGGTGACTCTGGCCTGGCCTGACAGCCAGCGGAAGTTCTGCTGGTGGACAAAGGTGGCTGCGTTGGCTGCGGAACCGGTAGCTTTGCGACAGAGCGAGCAATGGCATTGGTAGAGGTTGGGGAGATCGCCCTGGACCTCGAATTGGACTTCGCCGCAGAGGCATTCGCCGTTCATTAGTTATTCCGATTAACAGTGGAGTAGGACCCGGTATGGGTTAAGTGCAAATATAAGCGGTTGTTTCAGAGTCTTAAAGCCAAAGGCCTTCCCCCGCACCATCACGTGACCATCCACCTGCCATGGGCTCCTCCGGAGTCTGGATGACTGAAACCACCAAACGGTATCATTCGAGTGCAGGCGCTCCAAGGTGGCCGATAACCCAACGAGGAAACACCATGTCCTATACCAGCCAATATACACCCGAAACCCTCAGCCGTGACGAGCTGGACCAGAGCACGGGCCCGATGGTCATCGAATTCGGTACCAACTGGTGCGGCTTCTGCCAGGGTGCGCAGGCCGATATCAGGGCGGCCATGGACAATCACCCAGACGTTGCGCATGTGAAAGTTGAGGATGGCAAAGGCCGGAGGTTGGGGCGGACCTTTGGCGTTAAGCTCTGGCCGTCGCTGATTTTTCTGAAGGATGGTGAAGAAATGGCGCGGTTAGTCCGCCCGGGAAACAGCCGCGACATCGAGGGTGCACTGAAGAAAATTCTGTGAGGACGTGCTGGCAATTTCGGAGGCTCGAAACGGTGAAAAATAGTCCAGAAACAGCGGCTGGCAGTCCCCGCTGAGACGGGCAAAAGCTTAAAATTCCAGCACAAGATTTCGGCCGCCAAGAAAAAGCACCCAAACCGTTACCGCAGCCCAGTGAATGATCACCGGAACCCAGATAGACCGGGAAAGCACGTAGGCGTAGCCACAGGTAACCCCCATAGCGCATACGATAACCAGAAACCACGGATCCAGGAAAAGAGGAATAGCAGTGGGGTTAAACGCCAGCGCATTGAACGGATGCCACAGAACGAAGACCAGTGTGCTGATTGCCACACTCCAGGCAGCCTTTACGTGCCCCGATGCCAGGATATCTCTCGGTATAAGCACGCCCCTGAAGAAGACTTCCTCAAGCAGCGACGGGAACAGGAACAATATGATCGGGAGGAGGGGAGTGATTGGCGAATCCAGCCACCCGAATTGAAATAATCCGGCGCCGAAGCCAACGGATACCGATATTAGTGCGAACATCGGTATCAGTGCCCAGGCCTTCAACGGGGCCTGAAAAGGGGAGGTCTTGAAACCCTGGCCGAGGTTGTTACTGAGGTACTTTACGGGCTTTGCTGAAATCATGGGGTTGCGGATTCAGAAAATAGATCTGTACTGGTTTTCCGGCAGTGATATGAGTTTCAATCTTGCGTGTTTTGTTAGCTCTCAACAAAGACGACTATCTGTGTAGCGCTTTGTAGAGTTGACAAACGGACAATGAACTCGTTCTCACTAGTTTCCTCGGCGTCTGGAAAACGTTTGAGAATGGCTCCTGTTGCGTATTTCGGCAGACTAAAACAGGGCCTGCGAAAATAGAAAGTAAGCCATTTCTGGTTTGGGATAAACGCGAAATCCCAGGAATTGCCTCGATAGAACCTCACACTATCTAGATACCCTTGCGGTTTTGGAAAGCAAGTATATTCGCTGGACGCCAAGCCCCATCCAACAAGATATCGATAAGCCTGCAATGCCTCGACCTTCTGAATTTTTTTAGAAAAGGTCTGGAAAAGTCCCGCATCCTCTTGGTTTCTAAACATTTTTTGTACCTTTGCATGCTTTTATTTTGGTGTGACCTTTTAGCAGGAAAGCTGAGAGAAGGGCGTCAGATACTTTTCTTAGACTATACTCACTCGACGGGCGGACCGAAACCACCAAAACATTGGTTTATCAGAGAGCTAAAGTCCAAACTCGGCCGCGAGCTTTCTAAAGTATAGCGGAGGGAAGCGCGTCGGCAGTAATGCCGTGACCCGTCCTGAATAAGGTTTACACCCTCCATAATATCTTGCAGGAAGGTGTAAACCTTATTCAGGACTGGTCAACCACAAACAAAAAGGCCCGAAGTTCTCACCCCGGGCCTTCTTGCTAACTCACCACTGAATCACCTCAACCGCACTTGCTGTCGCCGCAGGACAGGCAGGTGGCGCAACCGTCCATCACGATAACCGCTTTGGTGTTGCACTTGCCGCACATGGTGGCGTTGGCGGGGTACTCGGCGGCGCTTTCGTCGTTGCGGGCGGCCTGGCTGGCTTCGAACTCGGCGCGCTTTTCGGCGAGGATGCGCTTGGTGGTTTCGCTCATCTCGTCGCTTTCCAGCAGGCCGATGGCCTTCAGGTGCTTCTCGATCACGGCGCCGATTTCGGCCACCAGAGACGGCATGAATACGCCGCCTTTCTTGAAGTAGCCACCGTTCGGGTCGTACACGGAGCGCAGCTCTTCCACCAGGAAGGTGACGTCACCGCCCTTGCGGAATACCGCGGAGATAACGCGGGTGAGGGCGATGACCCACTGGAAGTGCTCCATCGACTTGGAGTTGATGAACACTTCGTAGGGCTGCCGGCTCTCGTGGTCGGTGTCTTCGTTGAGCAGGATGTCGTTGATGGTGATGTACATCGCGTGCTCGGCCACCGGGGGCTTGATCTTGTAGGTGGTTCCCAGCAGGAAGTCCGGCCGTTCGATGTTTTCGTTCATCAGTACCGGCTTGTTTTCCGGCTGCGCGGGTGCGGGTGCCTGCTCGTTACCTGCGTCGGCTTTCAGTACCCGGTAACCGACGATTTTGTTGCTGATTTTAACTGTCATGGTGAATGTCCTGTGTCGGTTGTTCCGGATTAATACTTACCGTAAGTGCCTTCTTTGAGGGCGTCGAAAAGGTTGGCGGCGGAGTGGATCTCGCCATCATACTCGACCTTTTCGTTGCCTTTCAGCACAACTTTACTGCCGTCATCCAGGGTGAACTCATACTGGGTGTTCTCCAGGTCCTTCTCTTTGACCAGAACGCCCTGGAAGGCTTCCGGGTTGAAGCGGAAGGTGGTGCAGCCCTTGAGGCCTTTCTCGAACGCGTACATGTAGATGTTCTTGAAATCCTGGTACGGGAAATCGGTTGGTACGTTCGCCGTCTTGGAGATGGACGAGTCCACCCACTTCTGCGCCGCGGCCTGGATATCCACGTGCTGGTCCGGGCTTACGTCATCAGAGGTGGTGAAGTACGGCGGCAGCTTCTTGTCCTCGTCCTGGGAGAAGGGCATGGCGCCCGGGTTCACCAGGTGACGATAAGCCAGCAGCTCGAAGGAGAACACGTCTACCTTCTCCTTGGTCTTGCGGCCCTCGCGGATCACGTTCCGCGCGTAGTGGTGGGAGAAGCTCGGCTCGATACCGTTACTGGCGTTGTTGGCCAGTGACAGGCTGATGGTGCCGGTCGGTGCAATGGAGGTGTGGTGGGTAAAGCGGCCACCTTGTTCGGCCAGTTTTGCCACCAGCTCCGGCTCAACCTCGGCAATGCGCTGCATGTAACGGCTGTAGCGGGCATGCAGGATGCGGCCCTTGATCTTGTCGCCCAGCTTGAAGCCGTCTTCTGCCAGCATCGGGCACTTGGCGAGCATCTTGGGCGTTACTTCAAACTCTTCATCCATGATCGGCGCGGGGCCTTTTTCTTCGGCCAGGGCCAGGGACTGGCGCCAGCCTTCAACGGCCATCTCGCGGACCACTTCTTCGGTGAACTGGACGGACTCGTCGGAGCCGTAAGGCATGCGCAGCATGGCGAGGGTAGAGCCGAGGCCGAGGATGCCCATGCCGTGGCGACGCTTGTGCATGATTTCGTGGCGCTGCTCGCCCAGCGGCAGGCCGTTGATCTCGACCACGTTGTCCAGCATGCGGGTGAAGATGGCCACCACCTTACGGTACTTCTCGTAGTTGAAGCTGGCCTTCTCGGTAAACGGGAAGTCGACAAACTTGGTCAGATTCACCGAGCCCAGCAGGCAGCTGCCGTAAGGGGGCAGGGGCTGCTCGCCACAGGGGTTGGTCGCACGGATGTCTTCACAGAACCAGTTGTTGTTCATCTGGTTCACTTTGTCGATCAGGATGAAGCCCGGCTCTGCGTAGTCGTAGGTGGACGTCATGATGGTGTCCCAGATGAACTGGGCTTTCACCGTCTTGTAGATGCGGCAGGCAACCTTGCCTTCGTTGTTGACGACGTAGCTGTCTTCAACCGGGAAGTCGCGGTAGACGAATTTGCTCGTGTCAGTCACATCCAGGCCTTCTTCCGCGACTTCCTTGGTGGTCACCGGGAAGGAAAGGTGCCAGTCAGCGTCATTCCTGACGGCCTCAATGAAGTCTTCAGTGATCAACAGGGACAGGTTGAACTGGCGCAGGCGACCATCTTCGCGCTTGGCCTGGATGAACTCGATCACGTCCGGGTGGTGAACATCAAAGGTGGCCATCTGGGCGCCACGACGGCCGCCGGCAGACGACACGGTGAAGCACATGCGGTCGAATATGTCCATGAAGGACAGCGGTCCGGAGGTGGTAGCGCCGGCGCCGGCCACGTAGGCGCCACGGGGACGCAGGGTAGAGAACTCGTAGCCGATACCGCAACCGGCCTTGAGGGTAAGGCCGGCTTCGTGGTTCTTTTCCAGGATGTCGTTCATGGAGTCATGAATGGTCCCGGAAACGGTACAGTTGATGGTGGAGGTCGCCGGCTTGTGGGCTTCGGCTCCGGCGTTGGAGGTAATCCGACCGGCCGGGATGGCACCGTTCTGCAGCGCCCAGATGAAATCCTTCATGTGCCGGGTACGGTCAGCCTTGGCCTCGACCTGGGACAGCGCCCTGGCGACACGCTCGTAGGTCGCGTCGATGTTCTTGTCGACAGGCTCACCGGTCTTGGTCTTGAGCTGATACTTGCTGCTCCAGATATCAAGTGATGCTTCCTGCATTGGGATCGTGGTTACCACTGCCTGTGCCTTCGCGTTCATTGCCACCCTCATTCTTCCGATATTGCCGATAAAGAACCACGCTCGTCCACACTGGCGCGCGGTTCTGTCCCCTGTTTTATGTAACGTCTGTACTGTAAATGACCACTATCCGACCACTATCTGATCACTATATGTGGTAGTAACGGTGTTGCTGATCTTGTGCTGGTCCGGTTGCCCGCTGGGGCAGGTTTTATGGTTCTTGTTGTTTCTCTGGCCGAGCTTCGCCCCGGGTGTGGGGCGGAAGGCAGCGCGTTGGCTTTTCTTCGAGGCCCTACATATGGGTGCGTTTCGGAGAAGTATAACAGGATATAGTGGTGTGTGAAGAAGAGGAGAACTATCGGTTGGGCTTCAGGTTTATGCAAAATCAATTGGCAGGCTCTTGAAACCGCGAAAAATCTCACCCCACGGGGCTGTTGGCGCCGGTTTCTCCTCCGACACTAGATGTTGTGGTCAAAAAACAGGCTGGGTTAGCCCTTGCAATCATTAGAAAACTCAACGAACTGTGACTACAAGCACGCCGCCTGTGAGGACCTGTCGTTAAAGTAGCGGGGTGGGATTGTGTTGGCAGTCGTCCCACAGGGAATGCCAAATAATGATTAAAAAAGGACGACAATAATGAAAGGCCTGAAGAGAACCCTGCTGGCGCTGGGGGTTGCCGGACTACCTGCGGCCGCGCTGGCCGATATCCAGCTACTGGATGACCTGACGATGGGCAACATCACCGGTCAGGCAGGTGTCACCATCGAGCTGGAGACCAAGCTCAACATCGACCGCTTTATCTACACCGATGAAGGTTCCCTGATGATTGACGACATTCAGATTGGCGGTGCCAACCGTACCGATCTGTTTGCCGAGCTGGGTACCAACATGACCAACATGCCGGCCAGCGATTTGCTGGATAATATCCGTATCAACATCGATGTGCTGGCAGACGGCGATGCGGTCATCAACATCCTGCCGAATACGTTCGGCGCGGTGGACTTCCGTATCAGTACCGGCGCCTGGCAACTGACGGGCACCCAGGACAGCACGCTGGTCCTGGATAACTTCCAGATGGACGGTCTGCTGGGCTCTGGCACCATTCGTGTCGATACCCAGACCGACATGATGGGGGTGCGGACGGATTTTGCCATCGACCGGATGGACTTTGATGTGCCGTTCCTGGCGCTGGGCATCCGGGATCTGAGCCTGACGGGTGCCGGCTACGATTTGTCGGCGCCGCAGCCACTGGACCTGTTTGCGCGGGTCAACCTGGATATCTACAAGGCACCGAATGCCGCCGGCGTGGAAAGCCTGGCCATCGATCTGCATGAGTTTTCGGCAGACGTGGGTATCGGCGGGGTGTTGGTGGGCGGGGTGTCTGTGGGCACTGTGTTCATGGATGACCTGGTGATCAGCAACACCCATATGCTGGTGTACGGTCACTGAGCCAGGTGAAACCACGAAGCTGAGGGATCGGGCGGGACCGCAATGGCCCCGCCCGGTTTGTCAGCCCAGCAACAGGCTGTCGTCGTCCACGGTCAGGCCACGCTGCTGCTCGAACAGCGCCAGGAGGTCCTTCACCTGCAGGCCTTCCCGTTCCTCACCGGCAATATCAAACACCACTTCGCCCTGATGCAGCATCACCGTGCGGTCGCCCACTTCCAAGGCCTGCTTCATGCTGTGGGTGACCATCAGCGCAGTCAGCTTGCGCTCGGAGATGATGTCCTTGGTCAGTTCCAGTACGAAGTCGGCGGTTTTCGGGTCGAGGGCCGCGGTGTGCTCGTCCAGCAGCAGGATGCTGGACGGTGTCAGGCTCGCCATCAACAGGCTCACGGCCTGACGCTGGCCACCGGACAGCAGCCCCATCTTGTCGCCGAGACGGTTTTCCAGGCCGAGATTGAGCTTGGCCAGGCTGTTGCGGAAGGTATCGTGATAGCGTGCCTTGACGGCGGCACTCAGGCCGCGACTCTGCCCGCGCTTGATCGCCAGCGCCAGGTTTTCTTCAATGCTGAGGCCTTCGCAGGTGCCCGCGAGGGGGTCCTGGAACACCCGTGCCACGCGGTTGGCGCGCTTGTGGGTGGGCAAGCGCGTGACGTCCACGCCATCCACGATGATCTGCCCGCTGTCCACCAGCACTTCGCCGGCCAGGGCATTCAGGAAGGTGGACTTGCCGGCACCGTTACTGCCGATCACGGTGACGAATTCACCCTGGTTTACGGTCAGGGACATGCCCCGAAGCGCCGGGTTTTCCAGGGGGGTACCTTTGCCAAAGGTCAGTTTCAGGTTGCTTGCACTGATCATGGTTAACCCCCCTCAGTTGCTGTTGCGTGTCAGGCGCGCACGGACCGAGTTGCGCACCCCGGGCAGGACAATCGCCAGGGTGACCAGTACCGCGGTGATGAGGTTAAGATCCTGTGCCTGCAGGCCGAGGAAATCGGCGTTCAGCGCAAAGGCGATGGCCAGGCGGTAGATGATGGCACCGATGACGCAGGCGATAAGTGCGCGCAGCACGGTCGAGGGGGTGAGCACGGCTTCACCGCCGATCAGCGATGCCAGGCCGATAACGATAACGCCCACACCCATGGTGACGTCGGCGGCGCCCTGGCTCTGGGCAAAGAGGGCCCCTGCCATGCCAACCAGGCCGTTGGACAGGGCCACCCCGAGCACAATCATCGCGCCGGTGGCAATGCCCTGGGCCCGGGCCATCCGAGCATTGGCGCCGGTGGCGCGCATGGCGAGACCGGTTTCGGACTTCATGAAGCGCCACAGCAGCAGCAGCGACACCACGGTTACGATCGCAAAGAGCACCACCGGAACCTGGTGGAATTCCAGCCCCAGGGAGTACCAAGGTGTCAGGACGGTGTCTTCGGTCAGCAGTGCCACGTTCGGTCGACCCATGATCCGCAGATTGACGGAATAGAGCGCGATCATGGTGAGGATGGAAGCCAGCAGATTGAGAATATTGAGCTTCACGTTGAGCAGGGCAGTTACCGCACCGGCGGCCATGCCGGCCAGAATTGCGGCACCGGTCGCCAGCCAGGGGTTGACGCCCTCGATAATCAGGACGGCCGCTACCGCCGCACCTAGCGGAAAACTGCCATCGACGGTCAGGTCCGGGAAATCAAGAACACGGAAGGAAAGATAGATGCCGAAGGCAACAAGACCGTAGATCAGGCCGGTCTCGATGGCACCGTAAAGAGCAATTTCACTGAGCATGGGATAGATTTCGCTGTCAGGGTACCGGCGGGATTCTTGTGAAATCCCGCCGGTAGGTTCGGGTTATTTGTCGCTGTTTACGACTTCCTCGGCTTCGCTGATCACGTCTTCAGACAGGGAGATTCCCATTCTCTCGGCTGCTGCGGGGTTGACGAAGAGGTCCAGTGTGTCGATGGACTCCACCGGCATGTCACCGGGGTTGGCGCCTTCGAGGATGCGCGCGACCATCGCACCGGTCTGGCGGCCGAGATCGTAGTAGTCGAAGCCGAGAGCTGCGACTGCGCCGCGGCTGACGGTTGCGGTATCGGCCGCAAACACCGGGATCTTGGCACGCTCGCCGACCGACACCACCGCTTCGGCGGCACTGATGACGGTGTTATCGGTGGTCAGGTAGATGGCATCGGCCTTGCCGACCAGGGAGCGGGCAGCGCCCAGCACCTCGGAGGTTTTGGTTGCCGCGCCTCTGACCAGTTCCATGCCGCGCTTGGCCAGGCTCTGTTCAAGCAGTTCGACCAGGGCGACCGAATTGGCTTCGCCGGGGTTATAGACGGTGCCAATGCGCTTGGCATCCGGCACCAGGCGCTGCAGCAGGTCGATGTGGCGATCCAGTGGCAGCATGTCGGTTACACCGGAAATGTTGCCGCCCGGGGCTTCGAGGCTGGCAACCAGCTTGGCGGCGACCGGGTCGGTCACGGCGGAGAACACCACCGGCAGGTTGCGGGCTGCAGCGGCCACGGTCTGGGCGGAAGGCGTGGCGATGGCAACGATGACATCCGGGTTCTCGCCCACGAACTTGCGGGCAATCTGGGACGCGATGGCCGAATTACCCTGGGCACTCTCGTGCATGATCTTCAGGTTTTCGCCTTCCTTATAACCACGTTCTGCCAGTTCATCGCGGACGCCCTGGTAGACGGCATCCAGGGCGGGGTGTTCTACGATCTGGGTAATAGCAACGGTTTTCTGGTCAGCTGCCTGGGCAAGTCCCACAGCTGCCAGCAGCATCGCGCCGAACATCGTACGCAGAGTTTGCTTGGCCATACGCCGGTCTCCCTGAATCTATTGGGTTAGCTGGTTTTGAAATGTCTCGAGGATATCGGTAATTCAAGGAGCGGGAGTTTATCACAGGGTGTGGGCTTTGGTGCTGAAAAACCACCATTGCGTGCCCGAAATGCTGCCTGAGCGAACCATTTTCCGGGTTTTTGCGTCAATAGCTCCAAGAGCCGGAAAGAGTTTAATTTGCGTCACATTTTGACGGCCCCGGGTATGGTGAAATACGCTACTAAAGTCGAATGAAGCCACAATAATCACAAAGCAAGGACAGTCCATGGACAACAAGCTCAGACAACCCCTTGAAATGCTCTACCACTGGGAATCGGCAAAGGCGGAGCAGATCTACATGACCCAGCCGATGGGTGGTGACAAGGTGGCTGAATACACCTGGCGCCGGGCAGTGGGGGAGGCGCGCCGGATGGCCTCCTACCTGAAATCCCTCGACCTGCCGGCGGGCAGCCGGATCGGCATCATTTCCAAGAACTGTGCGCAGTGGATCATGTCGGACTGGGCCATCTGGATGGCCGGACACGTTTCCGTCCCGCTGTACCCGACGCTCAATGCCGATACCGTAAGCTACATACTCGAACACAGTGGCTGCGAATTGCTGTTTGTCGGCAAGCTTGATGACTGGGACATGATGAAGCCGGGGGTGCCGGATTCCCTGCGTTGTGTGTCCTATCCGCTGAGCCCGCCCAACGACTATGAGACCTGGGATGACATCATTGCCCGCTATCCGCCCCTCGAAGGCAACCCGCCGCGGGACCCGGAAGAGCTGGCCACCATCGTGTATACCTCCGGTAGCACTGGCCGTCCCAAGGGCGTGATGCTGAGCTTTGCCAACATGGCGTTTGCAGCGGATGGCGGTATTCGCGGCCTGAACGTGGGGCCCGGTGAGCGGATGCTGTCCTACCTGCCGCTGTCCCACGTGTTTGAGCGGACCTTTGTTGAGCTGGGCTCACTGTACGCAGGTTTCCAGCTGTTTTTTGCCGAATCGCTGGACACCTTCGTACAGGACCTGCAGCGGGCGCGGCCGACGCTGTTCCTCTCGGTGCCGCGCCTGTGGGTGAAATTCCAGCACGGTGTGCTGCAGAAGGTGCCCAAGGAAAAACTGGACCGTCTGCTGAAAATCCCGGTGCTCAACAAGCTGATCAAGAAGAAGGTGCTGAAGGGCCTGGGGCTCGACAAGGTCAAGCTGGCGGGCAGTGGCTCGGCACCGTTGTCCAGCGATGTGTTGGCCTGGTACCGCAACCTTGGCCTGGAGTTGCTGGAAGGCTATGGCATGTCCGAGAACTTTGCCTATTCCCACATGAACAAGCCGGGCCGTACGCGCATCGGCTATGTTGGTGAGGCGCTGCCGGGTGTGGAGGTGAAGATCAGCGAGCAGGGCGAAGTGCTGGTGAAGAGTCCCGCGACCATGATGGGCTACTACAAGGATGAGGAGAAAGCCCGCGAGACCTTTACCGAGGATGGCTTTCTCAAAACCGGCGACAAGGGTGAGCTGGATGAGATGGGTCGCCTCAAGCTGACGGGCCGGATCAAGGAAATTTTCAAGACCAGCAAAGGCAAGTACATTGCGCCGGCACCCATCGAAAACCGCCTGATGTCCCACGGTGCCATCGAAATGGTGTGCGTGTCGGGGGCTAATCAGACCCAGCCTCATGCCCTGGTCATGCTGGGCGAAGAAGTGCGGCCGAAGATGGCTGACGAAGCATTCCGCAAATCCCTGGAAGCCAGCTTCAAAGACCTGATCAGTGAGGTGAACAAAGCGGTGGACCCCCACGAGCAACTGGCTTTCATTACCGTGGTCAGCGACGAATGGTCCATTGAGAACAGCTTCCTGACGCCCACCCTGAAGCTCAAGCGGAATGTGGTGGAAGACGCCTACCAGAGCAAGGTGGATGAGTGGTACGCCCGCCGTCAGCCGGTGATCTGGCAGTAGTCTGATCATCCCAGCTTTCCTGTTCCTGAAAGTGCCTCAAAGGGCCCGCCTCGGCGGGCCCTTTGCCGTTGTGATCCGGTGCCGGTCCGGCGCTACAGATGGATGCAAAAAGCCGACATAAGTCGCATAGGGAAAGTGTATGGGCGGGCCTAAACTGGATAGGTAAAGAAGGAGGAATCATGTCCCAACTGGCGCGTTTTCAGAAACGGATCAACGAGTCGATTCCCTTGACCAACAGTCTGGGGGTCCGGCTGTTTGCCTACGACGGCGAGCAGCTGGTAGTCAATGCACCGCTGGAGCCCAACCACAATCACCAGGGAACCGGTTTCGGCGGGAGCGTGTATGCGGTTGCGGTGGTGGCGGCGTGGGGATTGGTAGAGCTGGCGCTTGAAGACTGGGGGCTGGAAGGCAGCGTGGTGGTCCAGATCGGCAGTATGGAATACCTTGAACCGGTCGATGACGACTTCTACGCGGTCTGCCGGCTGCCCTGTGCCGACGATATGGCCCGCTTCCGCAAGAGCCTGGCCCGCCATGGCAAGGGTCGGCTCAACCTGCGTTCCGAGGTTTACTGTGGCTCACCCACCATGTCGCCGGTGCGGGCACCTGCTGCGACGTTTGAGGGGCGGTTTGTGGTTCAGGATGCGCGCACTACGATCCGCTAGCATCGGGTAGCAGTTCAGCCCTCCGCTGTCCGCCGGGCGGCCGTTGCTTCAGGTAAACGTACGGGAGCTGGCGATGGAGCGGCTCATCAGGATGATCGGAATGATGCCGGCCAGCACGATGATCAGTGCCGGCAGGGCGCTGTGGGCAAGCTTCTCGTCGGAGGCAAACTGGTACACATAGGTGGCCAGGGTGTCGAAATTGAATGGTCGCAGAATCAGCGTCGCCGGCAGTTCCTTCATGCAATCAACAAACACCACCAGTGCCGCCGTAAGCAGTGTGCCACGCAGCATGGGCAGGTGAATCCTGGCCAGTGTCTGGCCCGGGGTGTGCCCGAGGGACCGGGAGGCCATGTCCATGCTCGGGGTGATCTTCTGCAAGGCGCTTTCCACGCTGCCTGCCGACACCGCCAGGAAGCGCACGGTGTAGGCGAACACCATGGCGAACGCGGTACCGCTGAGCAACAGCCCGGTGCTCACATTGAAGTAATCCCGCATCAGGCTGTCCAGCCAGTTATCGAACCCTGCCAGCGGAATGATGACCCCTACGGCTAGCACTGCCCCCGGCATGGCGTAACCCAGGCTGGAAAGACGCATCAAGACCTGCATGCCGCGGGTGTTGTGCAGGCGGCGGCTGTAGGCCAGGGTGATACCAACCAGCAGGGTGGTCAGCGCGGCGGTTCCCGACAGGAACAGGCTGTTGATGGTATTGCGGAAGAATTCGTTATTCCAGCTCTCCTCGAAGTATTCCAGGGCGTAGGTGCCGAGGGTGAGCGCAGGCACTACGAAGCCGAGGACGACTGGAATGGCGCAGACCACCACGCAGACCATCTGGCGCGGGAATGACATGGTAAAGCGCCGGATGGGGTCGCGGTTATCGCGTGCGGCGAACTGTTCCTGACGGCGTCGGGAATACCGCTCGAGGGTTACCAGGATGACGACGAACGCCAGCATTGTCGTGGCAATCTGGGCAGCGCCCCCGAGATTGCCCAGGTTCATCCAGGTGTCGAAGAGTCCGGCAGTAAGGGTCTGGACCGCGAAGAAGTCTACGGTTCCGAAGTCGTTGAGGGTCTCCATCAGAACCAGTGACAACCCCACCGCTATGGCAGGGCGGGCAATGGGCAATACCACCCGGAAGAAGGTGCTCAGTGCCGAGTGGCCCAGGCTGCGGCTGACCGAGAACAGCGACGGAGACTGCTCAAGGAAGGCGGCGCGGGCCAGCAGGTAGACATAGGGATAAAGTACCAGGCCGATCATCAGGGTGGCACCTTCGAGGCTGCGGATCTCCGGGAACCAGTAATCCCGTGCGCTGGACCAGCCGAACCATTCCCGCAGGGCTTTCTGCACTGGGCCGGCATAGTCGAGCAGGCTGGTGTAGACATAGGCAATCACGTAGGCCGGCACCGCAAACGGCAACAGCATGGCCCACTCGAAGAACTTGCGCCCGGGGAATTCGCACATGGTGACAGCCCAGGCCGTGGCAAGCCCGATGCCAAGGGTAATGATGGCGACCCCCGCCATCAGTTGCAGGGTGGTGATCAGATACCGCGGGAGCGTGGTCTCCAGCAGGTGAGGCCAGATGTTCTCATCGGGAAACAGGGCGAGGTAAAGCACCGAAAGAACCGGCAGGGCGACAATGGCGGTAATCAGGGCGGCGGCGATGTACCAGCGTTTGGAGGGTCGTCTGGTCAGCGTGGGTTGTTCCACCCGAGGCTCGTTGCCGGTTAATGCTACCTGGGCCATGCTCGTCCTGTTGTCGGTTTGAAAAGCTGCAATTCTGATAACACAAAACCCGGGTCGCAATGACCCGGGTCATAATCAGTTGCTTATCCTGGATCGGGGCAACATCTTAGTTGTCGTAGTCGACCCGGTCGACCATCTTGACCGCTGCGTTGCGATTTTCAGCGATTTCCTGCAACGACAGCGAATCCGGGTTGATCTCTCCCCACTCGGCAACTATGCCGGATGGTTTGACCGCCGGGTTGGCCGGGTATTCGGTGTTGGCTTCGGCATAGATCTGCTGGGCCTTCTCCCGGGACAGGAATTCCAGCAGCTTGATGGCTTCCTGCTGGTTCGGCGCACTCTTGGTCAGGGCTGCGCCACTGATGTTGATGTGCGTGCCGCGATCCCCTGCGTTCGGGAATACCAGGCGCACCGCTTCGGCGGCCGGACGCTGGTTGTCGTCGGCCAGCATGTTGCCATAGTAGTAGCTGTTGCCGATAGCTACGTCGCATACGCCTTCGGCAATCGCCTTGATCTGGTCGCGGTCGCCACCCTGGGGCTTACGGGCCAGATTGTCTTTTACACCACGCAGCCACTCTTCGGTTTTCTCCTCGCCGTGATGGGCAATCATCGAGGAAATCAGTGCGATGTTATAGGGGTGCTTGCCGCTGCGGGTGCAGATGCGGTCGTTCCATTTTGGGTCGGCCAGGTCTTCGTAAGTGGTGATCTCACCTTCTTCAACCCGGTCGATAGAGGTAAAGATCAGGCGGGCACGGGTGGTGAGTGCGAACCACTTGCCGTCTGGATGACGGAGGTTGGCGGGAATGTTCTGTTCAAGGATGTCATTATCCACGGCCTGGACCAGGTCCCGCTCGACCAGTTCGTTGATGCGGGAGATGTCGGTGGTCATTACCAGGTCTGCCGGGCTGTTACGACCTTCGCGCTCAAGGCGCTCGGCCAGACCGTCTTTGGCGAATACCACGTTGGTCTTGATACCGGTTTCTTCGGTAAAGGCATCAAGCAGCGGTTCCAGCAGGTAGGCCTGGCGGTAGGAATAGATATTAACCTCACCTTCGGCGTTGGCGGCCAGGGGCATGACTGACAGGGCCATTGCGGCAGTTGCGGCCAGTTTCATTCGCATAGCAGTGTGTCCTTTACCGGATTCAGATGTGTTAACCGTAACCTGAATGGTTCGATGTATTAAACGCCAACCATTCTCATTTCTGTTGGTCGCAGTGTCAATACACCTGGAGAAAATTTCTGCGCTTGCCCGTGGCCGGCTTTGCCGGTTTGCGGAGTGATAGGCGGTTTGGCGGCGGGTCCCGCGCGACAATGGGCCGTTTGGGCAACGGTGGCAGCAGTTAGCGAACCGATGATTTCTGACAGGATTGCGGGCGTGAGTGCATGGGACGAATGATCAGGGCAGGCGAAGGGTATGGCCGGCGTATCCGGAGGACCGGCTTGATGCTGATGCTGGTGTCTGGAATGCAGGGTTGTGCTTCCTATTACAGTCATTTTGCGATGTTCCCGGCGGAGAACTCGGCGGGAGAAGCGCGCCAGGTGCGGATAAGCTGGCAAACCGCTGAATATCCTGGCTGGTGGTTCGCCGATGACAAAGCGAGCACGATAAAGGTGGAAACCCAGTGCAGTGAGCGGGTTTGGCGCCTCTCCGACAGTTCGCAGGATGAGGCGCGGGCCTGCGGCGGAGACATTGGTGCCTGTGCCGAGCCCAGTATGGACCGGCTTGCCGGCACCAACCAGCCGGCAGCTGCGGAAGTAATGTGTATGGGGATCAACCCGGGTGACCACGGGCGTATTACCGGCCTGCGTGGCGTGGTGGAGTTGCAGGTTTACTGCGAGCCAGTGAGTACCCGGCAGGGCGAGGGTGACAAGGCGGTCAATACCGACTACGTCCGGCCCTCGGTGGTGCCCTATCAGGTCCCGGTGCGCAGGGTAGAGCGGGGTTCCGCTGCCGACCGCTTGCCAGAGCTGGATGACGTACTGTGCAAGCATTCCTGACGGCGCCGTGATGCTGCAATAATGTGATTGGTGTCACGGCGGTACAAAAGATTGCCTTCGCAACCTTTCAGTAACATAACGTAGCATTCGGGTTACTTTGCGCTGCAAAAATGTAATGGACACTGGCCGGGGCTCGGGCACAATAGGCAATATCTCGTAATAGGATTTTTGAGGTGTTTCATGGGTGTCCAACAGAAGAAAGTGGCTTCGCAGGATCTGGAGATCGGCATGTTTGTGTCGGATCTGGACAGGCCCTGGCATCAGACTCCGTTTCCTATTCAGGGTTTCTATATTCGCACCCAGGACGACGTCCGGGCGGTCAGCTCCCATTGTAAATGGGTAAAGATTGATGTTGCCGAAACCCGCGACACCTCCTCGTTTGAGCACAGCAAGCTGGCCGCATTCACGCGCCGGCCATCCCGGCGTCAGGATGCCGAAGTGGTGCAGTTGCCGCCTTTGCATATCAAAGAGCCGGTCAGTTATCAGACCGAAACCACCCTGAAGAAAGAACTCAAGTCGGCCGCGCCACTGATCCATGATGCCGAGGTGGCCCTGGAAGGCGTGCTGGCCAGTGTACGTGCCGGTCATATTCCGGACGTCCAGCCGCTGATCGGCGTTGTCCGCCTGATGACGGCCAGTGTGATCCGCAATCAGGACGCCATGTTGTGGCTTGCCCGCACCCGCAAACACGATAACTACACCTACTGGCACGCGCTCAACTCCGCAGTGTGGGGGCTGGTGTGCGGTCGCCACCTGGGCCTGAACGAGGGGTTGCTGAATCACCTCGGGATGGGCTGTATGCTGGCCCACATCGGTAAGGCCCAGTTGCCAGAAGAATTGCTGCGTAACGAGCAGACGCTCGTTGCGGAAGACTATGCGCTCTACCAGTCCTACGTCGACCGGGGCGTTGCGCTTCTCGAAGGCAGTGGCATCTCGCGGGTGGTGCTGGGCATTGTCCAGAATCACCGTGAACGCCATAACGGAACCGGTTTCCCGCAGAAGATCCGTGGCGACCGGATCCCGTTACTGGCTCGCATCGCCGGCCTGGTGGAATGTTATGAAACCATGATCGAGCCCCGCGAGGGCATGGTGCCGCTGACCCCGGCACAGGCGGTGGGGCGGCTGTTCGACATGCGCAACATCGAGTTCCAGGAAGATCTGGTCGAGAACTTTATCCAGGCGATCGGTATCTATCCCACCGGCACGCTGGTTGAGCTCAACGATGGCCAGCGTGGCGTGATTGTGTCCCACTCACCGAAGCGCCGGTTGTGGCCGAAAGTGATGGTAATGACCGATCAGCAGCATCGCCCGCTGAAGACCGCCACCATTATCAACCTCGCCAGCTACAATGAGGGCCGTGCCCCCGAGGAAGCGCTCCACATTAATGGTTGTCTCCCCAGTGGTGAGGTGGATCTGGATCCGGAGCGTTACGACGTGACGGGTGCAGAGTCGCGCTGGAGTCTGTCCAAGCTGGTCGGCGCCTGACCGCCGGCCACTCTGCGCGGGTTCCGGTCAGCGAACCAGAACCCGCAGTGATTTTCTTACCCACCGATAGCTGCCCGCCGGACGAAAATTAACGAGGATTTCCGATTCGGCTCCGGGTGCCCCCGCAACGAAATAATCGACAGTTGCCGACTGGCGGTCCCAGGCATGAACCTGGACGTCCAGCGGTCGCGTACTGATGGCTTCAAGCCCCTCCAGCTCATGGGCGCCGCCAATTGCCCGGATGTTGAACGTCTTGATGGCCGTGTCGGTGGCGGGGTGGCTGGCAGTGTGCACGTCCAGATAATAGCGGTTGGCAAGGCCCGTGGTGGCGAGGTCGAGCTCCCGGGCCAGATACTCGCGGGCATCCTGCTGGCTGACTTCGCCAACTGTGCGTCGGGCAGCCAGAATCTGGTCGCGAAGATTCTGCAGGTCGTCCTGGTACAGGATGTCGGGGTCTCGCAGGGCGTCCTCGGCAGGCTTGATCGGGGCCAGGTCAATTTCCTCCTGGCTGGGTGGTTCGCCACACAACCGGTGGTCCTCCGGGTAGAAGCAGATTCCTGCCAGCAGCTGGTTTGCCGGGGAGGGGGTGTCGCCTTCCGCGGTAAAGGTGGTCTCGCCGGCCATGAAATCCACGGGACTACTCAGATATGGCAGGCGGGCGTTGAGCTGGTCGATAACCCGCTGGCGTAATTCGATGCCACGGCCATCCCGGGTATTATCTTCCCAGTTCAGTGAGAGCAGGAACCGGGTCATGTTCATCAGGGGGACGTTGTTCAGCAGATCCTGCTCTGTGATTCGGTGGGTCAGCAGGCCTTCGTCATCGATACCGGGGGTGCCCAGGCGGGAGCGTACGGTTTCAATGAACTCCAGTGGCGTGATCACGTCGCGGGCGGGAATGCCGTCGGCAATAACCAGGTCGCCGGCCATCAGCCGGAGCTGCTCACCGGGATAATACCGATAGCTGCCGTCTGCGGTTGTGGTACCTTGCTGGCTGGCCGTCGTATAGCTGAGGCCGCTGATGCCGGAAGGGGTGACCAGGCCAACGCTGGCATCATTGGTGCCAGAATTGCCGGAGTCGAGGCATCCGGACAGCGGAATAATGGCGGATAACAAGATGAGCTGAGCGAATTTCATGCTGCGGTGTACCATCCCCGGTTGGTCGCCTCGGACTGCGCTGCCCGGGCTGAATTTGTAAATTGTTGTAACCGCATTATAGGTTTGGGGATGCCGCCATATCGGGATACCGGTCGCAGTTTGGTGATTTGCGGGGGGTGGTCTGCCGGGTCGTAGCGCCCGGGATGCCTTGGCCCTTGAAAAAGGCGAATCCGGCACAACCTTATAACGCTCTACGCTTTATTCAACTGATGTATCTATCGCGCCTGGCCGCATCGGCCGGGCGTGATGCTTTGCAGGAATCGCTATGTCCAACGCATTGGAGATTGCAGGTCTGACCAAGACCTACGGTGACGGGTTTCAGGCCCTCAAAGGTATCGACCTGACAGTCAGGGAAGGGGACTTCTTTGCGCTCCTGGGACCGAATGGCGCCGGCAAGTCCACCACGCTGGGCATCGTCTGCTCCCTGGTAAACAAGAGTGCGGGTACCGTAAAGGTGTTCGGCCACGACATTGACACCGACCTCTCTGCCGCCAAGGTGAACCTCGGTGTGGTCCCCCAGGAGTTCAACTTCAACCAGTTTGAAAAGGTCTTCGACATCGTCACCACCCAGGCCGGCTATTACGGGATTCCGCTGCGCCAGGCCCGGGTTTCCGCGGAGAAGTATCTCCGCAAACTGGGCCTATGGGACAAGCGGGACACGCCGGCGCGGATGCTTTCCGGCGGCATGAAGCGAAGGCTGATGATTGCCCGCGCGCTGGTTCATGAACCCCGTTTGCTGATCCTGGACGAACCGACCGCAGGTGTGGATATCGAGCTGCGGCGCTCGATGTGGGCATTCCTGGAAGAGATCAATCGTGAGGGCACCACCATTATCCTCACCACCCACTACCTGGAGGAGGCTGAGGCCCTGTGTCGCAATATTGCGATCATCGACCACGGCCTGATCCTGCGGAATACCAGCAAACGGGAATTGCTGCAGCAGTTGCATGTGGAAACCTTCGTGCTTGACACTGCAGAGCCTCTTGAGGGGGCTCCCGGGCTGGACGGTTTTGTCACCCGGCTGGATGACGAGGGTGCGCTGGAAGTGGACGTGGAAAAGGGACAGAGCCTGAATCGGGTCTTTATCGAACTTGAGGGTCTTGGCATCCGGGTGGTGAGTATGAGAACCAAGGCCAATCGGCTTGAGGAGTTGTTTATCCGCATGGTGGAAGAAAACGCGGTGGCTAACAAGAGCGCTGCGGCCGGCGCTAAGGGGGCCAGCGCATGAAAACGTCCGCGATCCTGACCGCCTTCAACACCATTGTCATCCGGGAAATTCGCCGTTTTACGCGAATCTGGCCGCAGACGCTGCTGCCGCCGGCGGTGACCATGACACTCTACTTTATTATTTTCGGTAACCTGATCGGTTCCCGTATCGGGCAGATGGGCGGCTTCGATTATATGTCGTTCATTGTGCCGGGGCTGATCATGATGTCGGTGATCACCAGCTCCTACGCCAACGTGGTGTCGTCGTTCTTCTCGATGAAGTTCCAGCGCAGCATTGAGGAGCTGCTGGTGTCGCCAATTCCCAATTGGGTGATTCTGGCCGGCTATGTCACCGGCGGCATGGCCCGAGGCCTGGGCATCGGCGTTATCGTCACGCTGCTGTCCCTGGCCTTCACCCGCCTGGAGATCCATCACCTCGGTGTGGTAGTGGTCACGGTGTTCCTGACGTCGGCGCTGTTTGCCATAGGTGGCTTCATCAACGCCATGCTGGCCACCAAGTTTGATGATATTTCCATCGTTCCGACCTTTGTGCTGACTCCGCTGACCTATCTTGGCGGGGTGTTTTATTCGATTCAGCTGCTGCCGGAGTTCTGGCAGGGTGTTTCGATGGTTAACCCCATCCTGTATATGGTCAATGCGTTCCGCTACGGCATTCTGGGCGTGTCGGACGTCAATGTTTATGTGGCACTGGGAATGATCCTGGTGTTCATCGTGCTGCTTGCTGCCGTTGCCCTGCGTTTGCTGGCCCGGGGCAAGGGCATCCGTCACTGATTGCGGACCTGATTATGGCTCTTGATAAAGCGCCGCTGGGCAAATCCAGCGAATACCCCGATCAATACAACCCGGAGCTGCTGTTCCCGGTTCCCCGGGACGATAACCGGCGACGCATTGGCCTCGCTGATGGCCGCTGGCCCTGGTTCGGAGAAGACCTGTGGCAGGCCTGGGAAGTATCCTGGTTGCGCCCGGGAGGGGTTCCGGCCGTGGCCTGGGCGGAAATCCGCATTCCGGCGGCTTCGGCATCACTGATTGAGTCCAAATCCCTCAAACTCTATCTGAACTCCCTGAACCAGATGACCTGTTCATCGTCGGCGCAGCTGGTGGGGTTGATCGAGCGGGACTTGTCGAGCGCAGCCGGCGCGGCAGTTTCTGTGGCGTTGCACAGTGTTGATGAGTCCGGTGTGGCCCATGGCCGGCCGGAAGGCTTCGAACTGATTGACGATGAGCCTGTGGCGGACGTGCGTTATGACTATTGCCCGGAGGCGCTGACGATCGAAGGTGGTGCCCAGGTGGTGTCGGAAAAACTCTGTTCGCATCTGCTCAAGAGCAATTGCCCGGTAACCGGTCAGCCGGACTGGGGCACGGTCACCGTCGAATACACCGGCCCTGAACTGTCCCGCAGCGGGCTGCTCAAGTACATCGTTGGCTTTCGCCAGAAGCAGGACTTCCATGAGCACTGTGTGGAAACCCTGTTTACCGATCTGATGGCCCGTTGTCAGCCCTCGGAGCTTACGGTCTGTGCCCGCTACACCCGCCGTGGCGGACTGGACATCAATCCCTGGCGCAGTACCCGCGCAGGGGTTGCCCCCAGCCTGCGGCTGATCCGCCAATGAGGGTGGCCAGCGTCATCAGGCGGCGCAAGAGCTGGAGTCGCGAGGTTGGTCAGGGGAGTGCTGCAGGCGAATGCCGCTGTGAGTACTACAGGTCGTCTTCGTTGCGCAGCCGGTCGGCAGCTTCTTCCAGGGCCTGGAGAATCGAGCGGCGTTCCTTCTCGGTCACCTTGTCCGAGTCCAGGTACATTGCAAAACCGCTGTGCTCGTGCTCCAGGAAGCTCCGGTTGGGGCCCATGTCCCGCCGGAAATCCACCACTTCATAAATCGCCACCGGTTTGCCGAAGCCTTTCACGGTGATCTCGCCCTTGTCACGGCACATGATGCGGTCTTTGATCAGCGAGAAGGTTTCGTAGGACACCAGGATTTCTCCGGCGTCCGCAAGGGACTCCAGGCGGCTCGCCAGGTTCACTTCCTTGCCGATGATGGTGTAGTCCATCCGGTTCTCGGCACCGAAGTTGCCCACCGTGGTGTAGCCAGTACTGATCCCCATGCGGATTTCCAGGGGCGTCTTGATGCCCTGGCTTCGCCACTTCTGGCGCATGATCTTCATGTGCTTGCGCATCTCGATGGCCATGGAGACGCAGGCGAAGGCGTCTTCCCGCTGCCCCTTGGTGGTTGGGTCACCAAAGAAAATCATGATGGAGTCGCCCACGAATTTGTCGATGGTGCCGCCGTATTTGAGGGCGACCGCCGACATTTCGTCAAAGTAGTGGTTGAGCAGTTCGGTCAGTGCTTCCGGCTCCATCTCCTCGGACAGCTCGGTAAAGCCCTTGATGTCGGAGAAGAAGATCGCCAGCTTCTTGCGCTGGGTCTCCAGCCGGACGTCCCGCTCGCCAGTGAAGATCGATTGCCAGACCTGTGGCGACAGGTACTTTGACAGCTTGTGGGACAGCGCAATGGACTGCTCCCGCTGATTCTGGATCTGGGTTTTGGCCATCAGCAGGGTGCGGGCCTGTTGATGGGAATAGAACGCCGTCACGCAGATGTAGAGGCCGGTCGCCGCCATGGCGGTGATGCTGGTGAGCAAGGGGGACTGGAAGGACTCTGCCGGCCCCTGGATTCCTATGGCGATGATCAGCGAAATGACCATCAGCAAGACGCCGAATGTCCATTGTTTGATGCCGCCAACAATAAGGCAGCTGAACATCAGCATCAGGGCGACCGATACCGACGGTACTGCAACGAGCCCCAGCAGCCCGATGAACATGCCGCCGATGGCGCAGTCGACCAGGAGCATGTGCTGGCGAATCCGCTGCACGCGGTTGAGGAAGGTTTTCCGGGTCAGGACGTAGGTGATGTGAGGCCAGACCAGGGCGCCGGCAATCAGCCAGTACATCCAGTTTGCGAAGACGTTTTCAAGGATGCCGACGCCAATCATGACCGCTGCGGCGGTGTAGCCGAGAAGTCGTCCGCTGTAATCGGGCAGCGGAGGAATGGCCACCGGTTGGCTGGCATCGATGACTGCTGATTTGCCTACGTTCAAGGTTGCACTCATGGAATCAGAAACGGATCCGGCCTGTCAGCATGTCTTTAAGCATTACCCAGTCACCCATCAGGCTGTAGAACGGATACTTGAATGTAGCGGGGCGGTTCTTCTCGAAACCGTAATGGCCCAGCCAGGCGAAACCGTAGCCTGTCACCGGTAACAGCCAGAGGTATGCATACTGGCGGGTGAGCAGGGCGAAGACCGCAATGACAATGACCAGCAGACTGCCAGTATAGTGTAGCCTGCGGCAAACGGGATCACTGTGCTCTTCGAGGTAGTACGGGTAGAATTCCGAAAAACTACGGAAGGTGCGCTCTGTGGTCATTGTGCTTCTACCGGATAATTTTTAGTTTTAAGGTAGACTCGGTCAGATCCAAAGGTTAACAGCAAAGCTCAGCCGCCACAATTCCCAACCGCAGGTCTGCCCGGCGGTCACGTGGTCCCTGTACTCAATCTGGACAGATAGCTATGACAACGGTAATTGATGCCATCCTCAAGCGTTCCTCCGAGCCCCGTCTGCAGGAGCCGGCTCCCAGCCCGGACGTGCTGGAGCAGGCGTTTCATTGCGCCGCACGGGCGCCGGATCATGCGCTGTTGAGGCCATGGCGCTATCTGGTCATTGAGGGCAAGGGCCTTGAGTCGCTCGGCAAGTTGTTTGCGGCAACGGCTGACCAGGGCAGTACCACCCTTGAGCAGGATCGGGAGAAGTTGCAGCGGATGCCACAGCGTGCCCCGATGGTGATCGTTGGTATCGTATCGCCCCGGCCGCACCCCAAGGTACCGCAGGTAGAGCAGGAGATGTCTGCGGCTGTGGGAATGGGTTACCTGCTGCTGGCGCTGCAATCTGCCGGATATGGCGGTATCTGGCGCACCGGCGAGATTGCCCGGGATCGGCGCGTAAGTGAAGGGTTGGGTCTGGCTGATCACGAATCGATTGCCGGCTTTCTCTATGTCGGGTCAGTGGTCTCGGAAAAGCCCGAGGTGCCACGGCCTGAGCTGGAGTCCTTTGTGGCCCGTTGGCCGGCGGACGACGCCGGCTGAGCCGGGAAGGTATTTGAATGCCTGGATGCGGGGTGCGTTCGTATTGCTTTCATTATTCAGGTCAGTATAATCCCCGAACTCTCCGATGCCGGGGTGGTGAAGTTTCAGGTTCAAATGGCGGTGTGGTGAAATTGGTAGACACGACGGATTCAAAATCCGTTGGGGTAAAACCCGTGGCGGTTCGAGTCCGCCCACCGCTACCATTTACAGGCCGTTCCGGCGGCGTCAGTGAATCCCCCTGCCCATGAATGTCTCAGATTTCCACTTCGACCTGCCGGACGAATTGATCGCCCGCTATCCGCTGGAAAAACGCAGTGCGTCCCGCTTGCTGGCCCTTGATGGCCTTACCGGCAATATCCACCATGGCAGTTTCCAGGACCTTCCCGGCCTGCTTCAGCCCGGCGACCTGCTGGTGTTCAATAATACCCGGGTTATTCCCGCGCGCCTGTTCGGCCGCAAGGAAACCGGTGGCCAGGTCGAGATTCTGGTTGAACGGCTGACCGGTGAACATGAACTGCTTGCTCATGTGCGTGCTTCCAAATCTCCCAAGCCCGGGCAGCGCATCCTTCTGGAGGATGGCTCGGCGCTGGTGATGGACGGTCGCAAAGGGGAGCTGTTCTGCCTGCGCTGCGACGGTGAGCGTAGGGCCCTCGAGTTGCTCGAAGCGATCGGCCACATGCCGCTTCCCCCCTATGTCGATCGTCCGGACGAGTCGACGGACCGCGAGCGCTATCAGACCGTGTACGCCAAGGAAGCGGGTGCGGTTGCCGCCCCCACGGCCGGGCTGCACTTCGATGAGGAAATGCTGGCGCGGCTGGCGGAGCAGGGGGTGGAGTCGGCATTTGTTACCCTGCATGTCGGCGCGGGAACGTTCCAGCCGGTGCGGGTGGAGCGGATCGAAGACCATGTCATGCACAGTGAAGTGGTGGACGTGCCGGAAGCTACTGTGGAGGCGGTTAACCGGACTCGTGCCCGGGGCGGACGGGTGGTTGCCGTTGGCACCACCTCGGTGCGCTCGCTGGAATCTGCCAGTCGGGGCGGAGTGCTGCGGCCCTTCCGTGGCGAGACCGATATCTTTATCAGTCCCGGTTACCGGTTTCAGACCGTGGATGCGATGGTAACCAATTTCCATTTGCCGGAATCTACGCTGATCATGCTGGTCAGCGCGTTTGCCGGTTATCAGAATGTGATGTCAGCCTACGCCGAGGCAGTGACAGAGCGATACCGCTTTTTCAGTTATGGCGATGCCATGTTTGTTACCGGTCAGGAGCCGAGTCTGGGCGCCCTGAGGGGGCATATGGGTCCGGGAGAATCCAAGTGAGCAAATCCTGTTTTATGTCGTTTGAGAAGCTGGGGGAAGACGGGCGCGCCCGTCGTGGCCGGCTGACCTTTCCCCGTGGCACTGTGGAAACCCCGGCGTTCATGCCGGTCGGCACCTATGGCACGGTCAAGGGTATGTTGCCCCGGGATATCGAGGCCATAGGCGCCGAAATCATCCTTGGGAATACCTTCCACCTGATGCTCCGGCCGGGCACTGAAGTCGTCAAGGCCCATGGCGACCTGCACGACTTTACCCAGTGGCAGGGCCCGATCCTCACGGATTCCGGCGGCTTCCAGGTGTTCAGCCTGGGAGAGATGCGCAAGATCACCGAATCCGGGGTCACCTTCCGTTCGCCGGTGGATGGTTCGCCGGTCGAGCTGAACCCCGAGATCGCAATGCGGGTCCAGCGCGACCTGGGGTCTGACATTGTGATGATCTTTGACGAATGCACGCCGTACCCTGCCACCGAAAAGCAGGCGCGGGAATCGATGGAACTGTCCCTGCGCTGGGCTGATCGCAGCAAAGCGGCCCACGGTGATAACCCTGCGGCGCTGTTCGGTATCGTGCAGGGCGGTATGTACCCCGATTTGCGTGAACGGTCCCTTGAAGGGCTGACCGGTATAGGCTTCGACGGCTACGCCATCGGCGGCCTGTCAGTTGGCGAGCCCAAGGAAGACATGATTCGGATTCTTGACTTTCTGCCGCCGAAAATGCCGGAAGACCGTCCCCGCTACCTGATGGGCGTTGGTCGTCCGGAGGATATTGTGGAGGCTGTGCGTCGTGGTGTGGATATGTTTGACTGCGTGATGCCCACCCGCAATGCGCGCAACGGCTACCTGTTTACCTCCACCGGCATCGTCAAGATCCGCAATGCCCGTAACCGACACGACACCGGCCCGCTGGATGATCGCTGTGACTGTTATACCTGCCAGCATTTCTCCCGCAGTTATCTGCACCACCTCGACAAGTGTGGTGAAATGCTCGGCGCCCAGCTCAATACCATCCATAACCTCCGGTACTATCAGAACCTTATGGCCGGATTGCGTGGCGCTATTGAAGCAGGTACATTGTCGGACTTTGTTGAATCCTTCTATGCCCGCCGCGGCGAAACAGTACCACCGCTTGGCGGCTGACGGGCGCGGCCTGAAGGCCACCCAAAACAACTTGTGACCTGAAAAACGGAGATGTACCGATGAAAACAATGAAACTGCTGGCCGCTGCGATGATGGCTGTCCTGCCTGGCCTGGCCATGGCCCAGGATGCGGCCCCCCAGGGTATGGGTGTGATGGGGCAGGTGATCTTCTTCGCCGGCTTTATCCTGATTTTCTACTTCCTGATCTGGCGTCCGCAGTCCAAGCGCGCCAAAGAGCACAAGAACCTGATGTCCGGTCTCAACAAGGGCGACGAAGTGGTGACTTCCGGCGGTGTTGCCGGCCGTATCACCAAAGTCACCGATGACTTTATCGTGATCGAAGTTGCCGACAACGTGGAAATCAAGGTCCAGAAAGTTGCTGTTGCGGCCGCGCTGCCGAAGGGCACCCTGAAGGACATCTGAGCCAGGTCGTTTTCGCGACCTGAGAACGCCACGCTGAAAGTGACAGCCGGTCAAAAAGGGACCCCATGCTGAACAAGTATCCGCTCTGGAAAAACCTGGTCATCCTGATCGCCCTCGCGGTCGGGTTTGTCTATGCCTTGCCGAACCTGTTTCCCGACGATTATGCCGTGCAGGTTACCGGTGCCCGAAGCAGCACCGATGTAAGCCAGGGAACGCTCGACAAGGCCGTATCCGCACTCCAGTCCGCCGGGATTGAGGTTAAATCCGCGGAACTCGGAGGGCGTGATGCGCTTATCCGGTTGCTGGATGCCGAGGCACAGCTCAAGGCCCGGCCGGTCGTGCAGGAAGCGCTGGGGTCCGATTATCTGGTTGCCCTCAATATGGCAGCATCCACCCCGGACTGGCTGAGAAGCCTGGGGGCGGGCCCGATGAAGCTGGGTCTCGACCTGCGTGGTGGTGTTCACTTCCTGCTTGAGGTGGATATGGAAACTGCGCTCGCGCAGCGCCTTGAAGCCATGTCCAGCCAGGTCAAGCAGGATCTGCGTGAGGAGCGCATCCGCTACCTCGGTGGCGATGTCGAGGGGGACCGCAATATCGTCCTCAAGTTCCGTGATGAGGCTTCCCGCAGTGAAGCGTTCACCCTGCTCCAGCGTCAGTACAATCAGTTCCTGCTGGATGAGCAGCGTGCGGGTGATGACTATCTGCTCACGCTCACGCTGTCCGAGGCTGAGGTCCGGCAGATCCAGGAATACGCTCTGGAGCAGAACCTCACCACCATCCGCAATCGGGTTAACGAACTCGGGGTGGCTGAGCCGCTGGTGCAGCGCCAGGGTGCAGACCGCATTATCGTTGAATTGCCAGGTGTGCAGGATACCGCCCAGGCTAAACGGGTACTTGGAGCAACCGCTAACCTGGAGTTCCGCCTCGAGGCGCGCCAGGATGCCTCCGCGGCGACTACCGAGGCTTACGACTTCCGCGACCAGCCGGGTCGCAGTGCCCGTCTTGAACGCGACGTCATCGTGACCGGTGACAATGTTTCCAATGCCCAGCAGGCCTTTGATGAGAACGGTCAGCCCCAGGTCAACATCACCATGGACGCGGTGGGCGGTGACCTGATGAACCGGGCTACCCGCAACGCGATCAAGCGGCGTATGGCGGTGCTGTTTATCGAGTACAAGACTGAAACCGAGCAGCGTGTGATTGATGGTGAAGTGACCACTGTAGAGAATCGTGTGGTTGAGAAGGGCATCATCAGTCTGGCTACCATTCAGTCGGCGCTGGGCAGCAGTTTCCGCATTACCGGGCTGGATTCCATTCCGGAAGCGGCCGAGCTCGCCTTGCTGCTGCGTGCAGGCTCGCTCGCTGCACCCATGTACTTTGTCCAGGAGCGTACTATCGGTCCGAGCCTGGGGCAGAAGAACATCAATGCCGGCACCATGTCGGTTGTGCTGGGTTTTGCGCTGGTACTGCTCTACATGCTGGTGTATTACCGCGGATTTGGTCTGGTGGCCAACGTCGCCCTGACCCTGAACCTGATGCTGCTGATCGCCTGCATGTCGATCCTGTCGGCGACCCTGACGCTGCCGGGTATTGCCGGTATCGTTCTGACGGTGGGTATGGCGGTGGATGCCAACGTGTTGATCTTCGAGCGCATCCGTGAAGAGCTGCGAGCGGGTGTGCCGCCCCAGTCGGCGATCAATGCCGGTTATTCGCGCGCCTTCGTGTCCATCTTCGATGCCAACATTACGACGTTGCTGGTCGCGGTGATCCTGTTCGCCATGGGGTCGGGTCCGGTCAAGGGCTTCGCGGTTACCCTTTGTCTCGGTATTCTGACCTCCATGTTCACCGGGCTGATGGTAAGTCGCAGTATTGTCAATCTCGTATACGGCGGCCGGAAGGTCGAAAAGCTGTCGATCGGAGGGAAGCTCGCCAATGTCTGAAGTTGATAAGAAGCCTATTGATTTCATGGGAATACGGAAGATTGCTTTCGTAGTTTCTGTTGTTGTGGTAATTGCTTCCATCGCCCTGCTTGCGGTTCGTGGCCTTAATTACGGCCTTGATTTCACCGGTGGCACATCGGTGGAGCTGGAGTACGAAGTGGCGCCTTCGCTTCCGGACGTGAGAGCGGCCCTGGCGGACGCCGGCTATGACAATTTCGTCGTGCAGAACTTCGGCACGGATACCACGGTGCTGGTGCGCCTGGCCGCCGCCGATGATGATGAGCTGGCCAACCGGATTGCCAGTACCCTGGGCGCTGGCGGGGACAAGCTGGAGCTGGTGAGTTCAGAGTTTGTCGGTTCCCAGGTGGGGGATGAACTCAAAGAAGATAGTGGCCTGGGCCTGCTGATAGCACTGGCCGTGGTACTGATTTACGTGGGTATGCGGTTCCAGTTCAAGTTCGGTATCGCCTCGGTGCTGCCGCTGGCCCACGACGTCATCATCATTCTGGGCGTTTTTGCCCTGTTCCAGTGGACCTTTGACCTGACAGTGCTGGCGGCACTGCTGGCGGTTATCGGCTACTCCCTGAACGACACCATTGTTGTGGCTGACCGTATCCGGGAAAACTTCCGCAAGATGCGGGTAGGGGATTCCGAACATATTATCAACGAATCCATCCACCAGACGATCGGAAGGACCATCAACACCTCCGGTACCACCCTGGTGGTGCTGATTGCCCTGTATGTACTGGGTGGTGAGGCGATCAACAACTTCGCTCTCGCGCTGATCATCGGTGTGGTTGTGGGTACCTACTCGTCGATCTATGTGTCCGCCAACCTGCTGATCACCCTGGGTGTAACCCGGGAAGACCTGATCGTGCCGCCGAAAGAGGGTGTGGCCGGGGCGGAAGAGGAAGAGCAGCCGCCAGAGTGGCTGAACCGGATGTAAAACGGGTTATCCGTCGCCATCAAAAAAGCCGCGCCTGTGATGCAGAGCGCGGCTTTTTTGTGCCGGTTGACCAGTCCTGAATAAGGTTTACACCTTCCCACTTGAGAATATGGAGGGTGTTATGAATACGAAGAGGCGGAGGAGTCAGCGAGATTATTCCCTGGCCTTTAAATT
>Ga0207716_100226_pt1 | contig 34735 bp, 31 predicted proteins | sample TtaePargueraPR_FD_187739 | JGI IMG/M metagenome (GOLD analysis project Ga0207716, IMG submission 187739) | Aerobic enrichment media microbial communities from Bioluminiscent Bay, La Parguera, Puerto Rico - Tt and P2 (5) (SPAdes) | ecosystem: Environmental > Aquatic > Marine > Unclassified ... | reverse complement strand
GAGGTCCCGGCTGCGCCGGCCGATATCGATCTGCCCCTGGCCGAAGTGAAACGCCTGACCGGGCTCGACCTGCCGCGCACCGAAATCGCGCGCATCCTGGAAACCCTCGGCTTCGCGCCGAAGGGCGAGGGCGATGTGCTGACCGTGGGCGTGCCCTCCTGGCGGATGGACTGCACCCAGAAGGCCGACCTCGTCGAAGAAGTCGCGCGCATCCATGGCTATGACAAGCTGGATGCCATCTCCCTGCCGCGTCCGCCCGTGCGCCGCGAGGCGCCGGCGACGGCGATGCAGCTGCGCGCGCGCTATGCCCGCCGCGCCCTGGCCGGGCGGGGCTATTCGGAAGCCGTCACCTGGTCCTTCTGCGAGAAGAGCCAGGCCGCCCTGTTCGGCGGTCATGGCGAAGGGCTGGAAGTGGACAACCCCGTCTCCTCCGAGCTCGACGTGATGCGCCCGACCGCGCTGATCCACCTGCTCACCGCGCTGCAGGCGAACACTGATCGCGGCCAGCTGGATCCGCGCCTGTTCGAGGTCGGGCCGATCTATCTGACCGACAAGCCGGACGGGCAACGCCTCGTCGCCACGGGCGTGCGCCGCGTGGAAGCGGGTCGTCACTGGGCCGGTACGCGCGTGCCGGACGTGTTCGACGCCAAGGCCGATGCGCTCGCCGCCCTGGCCGCGGCCGGGGCGCCGGCCGGCAGTCTCCAGGTCGCCGCCGAGGCCCGCGCCTGGTGGCATCCGGGCCGCTCCGGCGTTCTGCGCCTGGGCCCGAAGAATGTGCTGGCCGAGTTCGGCGAGATCCATCCCGGCATTCTCAAGGCGCTGGACGTCGACGGCCGCGTGCTGGCCTTCGAGGTCGTGCTCGACAATATCCCGCAGCCCAAGAAGGGCTCCGGCCTGAAGGCGCGCAGCCAGCTGGAGCGCGCCGAGCTGACGCCGGTGCGGCGCGATTTCGCCTTCCTCGTCGACAAGACCGTTACGGCCGACACGCTCGTTCGTGCCGCCAAGGGCGCCGACAAGGCGCTGATCTCGGATGTCGCCGTGTTCGACGTCTATGACGGCAAGGGCGTGCCGGAGGGCCAGGTCTCGCTGGGCTTGGAAGTCACGCTGCAGCCGCGCGAGAAGACGCTGACCGACGAGGAGATCGATGCCGTCGCCGCGGCGATCGTGTCCAAGGTCGAGACCGCGTCCGGCGGCAGCCTGCGCGGCTGATCCATCGAAATTCCCTTCCTGCGCGAATTGTAAACCGCACTTTCAACCATCTGGAGAAAGTGCGGTTTTCACGCGACGGGGGATCGGAAAATTCAAAAATCCCGCCTGGGGCGTATGGTCGCCGGACGCTACAGCCGTTAGTATGGTTAACAAGATCTTGCTAGCAGCAGAGGCAGTGGGGGCCTCGGAGAGGCGGACCGCAGCATGCTTGAACGAGTTACGGCCCTGCTGGCCCAGGCCGCAGCGACCATCCTTGTTGTCATCGGCCTTGTGGCCATTCTCGGCTATACCCACTCGCGCGCCTACCGCGCCGGGTATTGCGCGACGCAATACTGCCCCGACAATGAGGACGACCGCCGCGGCTGGTGGCCTTTCGGCCGGGACCGCGATCACGCTGCGCGAAGCGGCCCGACACGTGTCGTCGCCGGTCCGCCGCCCGACGGGCCGCCCAGCAGCGGCTCCGGCGGTTATGTGACGGCCGGCCCGCGCGGCACGACGAGTTCGGGCAGCTATGCGGGCAGTTATTCCGGCGGCTCGCAGGTCAACACGCCCTATGCCGATCCCGCACCCGCCGGCAGTGCCTATGCCGGCGACCGGTACGACACGGACGGGTATGACGCCGACCGCTATTCCGGCGGCGGCTCGGCCGGCCTGCCGCTCGCGACCGGCGTCGCCGGTCCCGGTGCCACGGCGGGCACCTCGCGCTATGGCTACGGAACCTCCGGTTATGGCTATGGCTACCGGCCGGGCCGTCAGATCTGCGCGCCGCGCGGCCACGAGGTCGAGGATGCCGACATCGCGCGCTGCTGGCTGCGCATCGGCGACGCCTACCAGGCGGTCGGCCAGATCGAACGCGCCCGCCAGGCCTGGGACGAGGCGCTGCTGGTCGGCTCTTCCGTGGGCGGGGCGCAGGCCTCGCTCGTGGCGCACCGCCGGCTGCAGGCCGCGATCCTGGAGCGCTCCTGCCCGACCAGCCAGCGCAGTCTGGAACGCATCGCCTACGGCTTCAGCCAGACCGAGGATGACGGCGACATCATCGAGCTGGACCTGCGCCAGCGGGCGCTGGCGGCGCTGGGCTATTACAATGGCAGGGTGGACGGCGCCTACGGTCCGATGACGCGGCGCTCGGTGCGCGACTTCCAGGGCGATATGGGCTTCGACCAGACCGGTGCGCTGACACCGGGTCAGACCGTGACGCTGGTCTGTCACGCCGCGCTCACCGCGCGCGATACCGACGCCCAGAACCTGCTCGGCATCATGTTCGCCACGGGGCTGGGCCTGGAACAGAATATCGACACCGCGCTGGAATGGCTCGAGGAAGCCGCCGAGCGCGGGCATGGCGGGGCGAATTTCAACCTCGCCCTGATGTACGGCACGGGCACGGTGCAGGGCAGCTACCGGCTGTGCGGCATCGTGGAGAGTCCGGAACGCGCCGACAGCTATCTGCGCCGCGCCGCCGATCTGGGGCATGACCGGGCACACGCGCTGCGGCGCTTCGCCGGCCGTTCCGGCCAGCCTTCGGAGCGCTGGTCGCGGATCTCCGACCAGTTGCTGCGCGAGGCCCAGGAGAACGGCGACCGCTTCTATCTGGCCTGGCAGCGCCGGGTCGACGAGATGCGCCGGTCCAACGGCCAGCATCTCGACCAGCCGGGCTGCTATCAGGCGGCGATGGACGGGACGCGTACCGCTCAGGGCGGCGGAGGCCGGCCATGAGGACGGCGCGCGCAAGCAAGACAATCGACAGAAGGAAGAATGCGATGAAAAACGTGGCGATCCTGCTTCTGGCGGCAACGGCCCTTTCGGCCTGCGGCCACGGTTATTCGCGGCATAATTCCCCCGGCTATATCCCGCCGCCGCCCAATCATCCGCCGCCCTCCTACCGGCCGATCGACACGGTCTCCCCGGCGATCGCCATGTGCGATGTCGAGACCCTGGCCGAACAGCGCCTGGACATGCTCGAGGAGGTGCACGGCTATCGCGAGGCGATCCGCGCCGAGCCGGGGCACCGCTCCGACATGGCCGATACGGAAACCCAGGAAGTGATCGCCGCCTTCGAGACCGATCTGGACGCGTCCTACCGTTTCGCCACCTCGTCCTGCCGCACCTATAACCGCTGCCTGGAGGAGAACCGCTTCCAGGAAACGGCCTGCCAGGATTCCGCGGCGATGTGGCATGACGGCCAGGACCGGTTCCACGATCTGTCCGAGCGCCTTTCCCTGGTGCGCGAGCGTGTGGCGTCGGAATGCTATGACTGCCGGCCGGGCCGCGACCGCCATCACGGCTATCGCGACCGCTACGGGCACGACCGCTACAGCCGGCATCACCGCCGTCACGATCCGGACGATCTGATGGGGTCGGTCTTCTCGACCAGCGACCACTAGGCGCCGCCCGGCGCCTATTCGCCCGCGCTGGCGTGTGCGGCGGCATGGCGCCGCTCGCCGAGCGCCTGGGTGAGGATCTGCACGGCCGAGGACACGAAAAGCCCGGCCATCAGGGCCGCCACGGCAACGTCCGGCCAGTGCGTGCCGGTCAGGGCCACCAGGCCGGCCGACCCGAAGACGGCGATATTCCCGATCGCGTCGTTCCGCGAGCACAGCCAGACGGAGCGCACATTGGCGTCGCCATTGCGCCAGCGCATCAGGATCAGCACGCTGACCAGGTTGGCCACCAGGGCAAGGATGGCGATCCCGCCCATCACGGTCGCGTCCGGTGCCGTGGCGAAAACGGCGCGATAGAGCGCCAGGGCCAGGATGAAACCGCCCATGAGGAACAGGCTGGCCGCCTTGAGAAGGGCCGCATTCGCCCGCCAGATCGCCGGCTTGCCGATCACCCAGAGCGAGAGGCCGTAGGTCGCCGCGTCGCCGATGAAGTCCAGCGCGTCGGCCTTGAGGGCCTGGGACCGGGCGGCCGCGCCCGCGGCCATCTCCACGACGAACATCGCGGCATTGATCGCGATCACGATCCACAGCGCGCGCCGGAAGACCGGCGACGTCCCGTCGAATTCCTCGTTGTGGCAGCATCCCGCGGACATGGGACGACCTCCTTGCCTGAACTACGATTCGAAGCCTAAATGCTATAGTGGCTATAGGTTCAAGGCGAAAATGACAGATCTCTCCATCGGCAAGCTGGCCACCCTGTCCGGGGTCAAAGTGCCCACGATCCGCTATTACGAGTCGATCGGCATGCTCGATGCGCCGCCGCGTTCGCCGGGTGGGCAGAGGCGCTATGGCGCGGATCATCTGGAACAGCTGCGTTTCATCCGTCATGGCCGCGCGCTGGGCTTCGGCCTGGACGATCTGCGCGCCCTGCAGGACCTCACTGCGCGTCCCGACCGGCCGTGCGAGGAGGCCGATGCCATCGCCCGAAAACAGCTGGCCGAGGTGGAGCGGCGCATCTCCGGCCTGGAAGCCGTGCGCGGCGAGCTGGAACGCATGGTCGAGCGATGCTCGCATGGCGTGGTCGACGAATGCCGGGTGATCCAGACCCTGTCGGACCATGCCCTGTGCGAGGGCGATCACTGAGGCGGCGTGTTCACACCGTGTCGAAAGCCGGGTGGTAATTGACCCGGCTGGGTCCCGCGGCCGGATCGGACGGCTTGTCGTTCAGCGCCAGCCACTGGAAGGCGCCGGCATGCTCGCCGTCGGGATCGCCGGTCCAGGACCAGTGCCGCTGCGAGGCCGGTGTGAAGCCGAAGCGGGCATAATAGTCTGGTTCGCCCAGCACCACGCACCAGGGCACGCCCAGCGTTCTGAGATAGTCCAGCCCCGCCTCGATCAGGGCCGTGCCGATACCCTGGCCCTGCCGGCCGGGATCCACGGCGACCGGGCCCAGCCCGATCCCGTAGGCCTGGGAACCGTTCGCGGCGATGGCGGTGACCGGCGAGAACATCGCCGTGCCGATCACCGTATCCGCATCCTCCGCGACGAGTTCCAGCGTATCGGCATCGGCAGCGCGCAAGGTGGCGACCAGCTGCGCTTCGGCGGGCGTGGGGAAAGCCGATTTCAGAACGGCGTCGACCCCGGCGTGGTCGCCGGGGTCGCAGCTGCGGATCTGCATGCGTCAGCCTCTTTCGATCAGAAGGGCATCCAGGCGCGTTCGCGCGTATAGGCGAGATAGCCGACATTGGCGCCCGCGCGCAGGCCGACGCCAGAGCGGATCGGCGCCAGGGTGATGTCGTCGGCGCGCTGGTAGTTCACGCCCATGCCGGCGACCAGATAGGCCGAGCCTTCCACGCCGGGGTAGCGCTGGAAGAGGCGGTCCGGATCGTCGAGATTGTAGACCAGCACGAAGACGCGGCTGGCATTGCCGCCGGTATCGAAACCGATCGACGGGCCGCGCCAGTAGACCTTCTCGCGAGTGCCGTTCTTCATGGTCAGATAGCCTTCGCCGTAGCGCAGGCCCACGCCGATCGCGCCGGCGACCTCTTCACCGGCGACATAGCCGACCGGGCGGCCCAGATCGGAAAAGACGCGTTCCAGAACGCTGGCGGCAGCTTCGGCGGTGACACCGAAGAAGTCGGAGACCGCATCGACCAGCTCGTCCTGGGAATAGGTCTCCACCGGTTCGGAATATTCGCTCGGCTGGCCGTATTCGGGATCCTGCGCCAGCGCGGGGCCGGCAAGGCCGAGGGCGAAACTGGCAGCAAGCGTCGTGAGGGCACGCATGGGCATCTCCGTTCAGATCAGCGATCCCGCCGACAGTGGCGGGCGAATAGGGCGACACAGCGGCGAAACGCTTTACGTCGCGTTAAGTTGCACGCCGCAGGCGCCATGTCCGGAAAACCGGGCTGTGGATGACCGGGATCCGGGGACGCGATCCGGTCTGGCAGGAAAAGATGGTGAAATCTTCATTTCCGTGCCCGGCGGCCAGCGGCTAGGCTGGCGGCAGTTTTATCCTGGGGAGCCACGAAGATGCGCAAGATCCTGATGATCACCGCGAGCACGGCCGCTATTTTTGCCGCCGGCTGCGCGCCGCAAGACAGCCAAGACGAGACCGGCAACGAGACGGAAGCCGCGATGAACGAGACCGCCACGGGCGAGACTGCCACCGGCGCCGACACGGACGCAGCGGCGCAGGACAATCCGCTCCTGGCCGAATGGACCGGCCCCTATGGCGGCGTGCCGGACTTCCAGTCCGCCAGCCTGGACGATCTGCGTCCGGCGCTGGAAGCGGGAATGGAGCAGACCCTCGCGGAAATCGACGCCATTACCACCAATTCCGAACCGGCGACTTTTGAGAACACGATCGTCGCGATGGAACGGTCCGGCGAAGCGCTGGACCGGGTGTTCAGCTATTGGGGCATCTGGTCGTCCAACATGTCCTCGCCGGAATTCCGCGAGATCCAGGCCGAGATGGCGCCGCGCCTGTCCGCCTTTTCTTCGCAGATCACCCAGAACCAGGACCTCTTCGCCCGCGTGCGCGCGGTCTATGAAGGCGAGGAAATGGAAACGCTGCGCGACGATCAGCGCCGCGTCGTGGAACTGACCTATGACAGCTTCGCCCGCAATGGCGCGACGCTGGAGGGCGAGGCCGCCGAGCGCTATGCGGAAATCCAGCAGCGCCTGGCCGAGCTTCACACCCAGTTCGGCAACAATGTCCTGCACGACGAAGAGAACTACGTCACCTATGTGACCGAGGACCAGCTCTCCGGCCTGCCCCAGGGCTTCATCGATGCGGCCGCCTCGGCGGCCGAGGCACGCGATCATGCCGGCGAGTACGCCATCACCAATACGCGTTCCTCGATGGATCCCTTCCTGACCTTCTCCGACGAGCGCGATCTGCGCGAACAGGTCTGGCGGAACTACTATAATCGCGGCGACAATGGCGGCGAGTACGACAACAACGCCATCATCATGGAAATCCTGGAACTGCGCGACGAGCGGGTCGAGCTTCTGGGCTATGACAATTACGCCCAGTGGCGCCTGGAAAACCGCATGGCCGGCAATCCGGAAAACGCCATGGATCTGATGGTGCCGGTCTGGAATGCCGCCGTCGCCCGGATCGAGGAAGAAGTCGCCGACATGCAGGCGCTCGCCGACGAACGCGGCGATGACATCACGATCCAGCCCTGGGACTACCGCTACTATGCCGAGAAGGTCCGCCAGGACCGGTTCGAGCTCGATAGCGACGAGGTGAAGCAATACCTCCAGCTCGACAATCTGCGCCAGGCGATGTTCTACGTCGCCGGCGAGCTGTTCGGCTTTGAATTCCGCGAACTGCCCGAGGGCGAGGTCTCGGTCTGGCATCCCACCGTGCGCGTCTGGGAAGTCACCGATGCGGAAAGCGGCGAGAATGTCGGCCTGTGGTATCTCGACCCCTATGCCCGCCAGGGCAAGCGGTCCGGCGCGTGGGCGAATTCCTTCCGCTCGCACAGCACGTTCGACGGCGAGGAGAACGTGCTCGCCACGAACAATTCCAACTTCATCGAACCGGCGCCGGGCCAGCCCGTCCTGGTGTCCTGGGACGATGCGGAGACCTTCTTCCACGAATTCGGCCATGCCCTGCACTACCTGTCCTCGGATGTCGCCTATCCGACGCTCAGTGGCGGTGTGCGCGACTACACGGAATTCCAGTCGCAGCTTCTGGAACGCTGGCTGCTGACCGATCCGGTGGTCGAGAACTATCTGGTCCATGTGGAGACCGGCGAGCCGATGCCGCAGGAGCTGATCGACCGGATCCGAGCGGCCGCCAATTTCAACCAGGGCTTCGCCACGGGCGAATACCTGGCTTCCGCGCTGATGGACATGGAATACCACACCACGCCGCCCGAAGAGATCGGCGATCCGGACACGTTCGAGCGCGAGACGCTGGAAGAGCTGGGCATGCCCGACGAGATCGTCATGCGTCACCGCTCGCCGCACTTCGGCCACGTCTTCTCCGGCGAGGGCTACTCGGCGGGTTATTACGGCTACATGTGGGCCGACGTGCTCACCTCGGATGCCGCAGAGGCCTTCGAGGAGGCACCGGGCGGCTACTATGACGCCGAAGTGGCCGGCCGCCTGGTCGACTACCTCTTCGCGCCGCTCAACTCGATCGATCCGGCCGTGGCCTACCGCGAATTCCGCGGCCGCGACGCCGACCCGGCCGCGCTGATGCGCGACCGCGGCTTCCCGGTGCCCGACGACATGGGTGGCGAGGAGTAACCCTCCTGCCCCCTGTGAAATGACGACGGCCGGCGGAGCGCTCCGCCGGCCGTTTTCGTTTGATGCGCCAAACACCGTCATCCCAGCGAAAGCTGGGACCCAGCTCACGGAATGCGGTGGTGGATATCCGCGCCACACCCCCTCCCCCCGCCGTCATCCCCCGGCTTGTCCGGGGGACCTCAGCTCGCCGGGTGGCGATGTCTCTGTGACAACCGGCGCATGAAGCCCGCAAACAGGATGGACGAGGTCCCCCGGACAAGCCGGGGGATGACGGTGTTTTTTGGGGACAGGCAGGAAGGCATCACCCCGTGGAAGGCTTCTCGCTGTCTCAAACACCAGCGCATTTTTCCCGGAAGCGCGTAAGCGCTATCCGGGACCAACGAGCCGGCACGCGAGCGCGGCCTTTGCAGGGTAGATCCCGGATCTGCGGCCTGCTTGCGCGGGCTGAAGCCTGCGCCCGCGTATGCGGGTGTCCGGGAGAATTGGTGAGGGTTGGAAAGAGAGAACCCGCACACACCGCTTTCCCCGGAACAGGGCCCGGGAAAAGAGCCGTCAGTCCTGCGGCACCGCGAACTTCGCAAACGCCGCGGCGACCTGCTCGTAGACACCCCGCTTCCAGGGGATGATCAGCTCCGGCGTTTCGGCGAGATCGCCCCATCGCCAGGCGTCGAACTCGACCTCGCCATGGCATTCCAGGTCGATATCGGCGTCGCTGCCGGAAAAGCGCAGGGCGAACCAGCGCTGTTTCTGGCCGAGATGGCGTTTCTTGTGAAACTTGGGATCCTCGCGCACGTCCGGCGGATAGTCGTAGGACAGCCAGCCGGGGATCTCGCCGATGATGGCGACCTTGTCCGCGGAGATGCCGGTTTCTTCCTCGAGCTCGCGCAGGGCGGCGGTTTCCGGCGCCTCGCCCGGATCGATCCCGCCCTGGGGCAGTTGCCAGTTCCAGGGCGGCGGCGTGTTCTCGCGCCGGCCCAGCCAGACCTGGCCGCCGGCATTGAACAGGGCGATGCCCACATTGGCGCGGTGATGGGGAAGGGGATCGTCCGTGCCGGCCATCAGTGATGGCCGCTGTCGGCGGGTGCGTGATCGTCGGCGCTGGCCGTGCGGCGCGGCGCGGGGGCGGGCGTTTCCGGCTGGGATTCAGCGGCGAGGCGCGCTTCCAGGCGGCGCCGGGCCATGACGGCGGAAGGCGGAGCGAGCTGATAGCCCCGCAGGTCGAGATTGGCGGCCCAGTCGCGCACCTGGTCCACGGTGGCGGGATAGGCGAAGCCCGTGCCCAGGGCGGCCCCGTTCTGGATCGCCAGGGCTTCCAGGGCGAGAAGATGCTCGTCGATGGCTTCCGGGCTGGGGTCGGCGTCCAGCACACGGTCGGCGATGGCGTACTCCACATCCGTGGCGTCGGCGGCGGCCTCGATGGTCGACCGGCGGCCGGCCCCGTCGTGCAGGAAGGCGACGCCGCGATGTTCCAGCGTGCCGAAGACGTGGCGAAGCGCGTCCTGGGAGGAGGAAAAGCGCGCGCCGAGATAGTTGGTGACGCCGAAATACCCGGTCGTGCGGCTCAGCAGCCAGGCCAGGCGGCGGCCGTTTTCCTCCGCGGAACCGTCGGCCAGCAGGGTGTGCGGGCCCGGATCGTTGTTGGGATAGTCGAAGGGCTCCATGGGCGCTTCGATGAGGACTTCATGGCCGGCGGCGCGGGCCCGGTCGATCCAGGCCTGCAGGTTCTCGGTATAGGGTGCGAAGCTGAGCGCGACTTCTGGCGGCAGGTCGTTGATCGCGGCCTCCGTGACGCTCCGGTTCAGCCCCATCCCGCCGACGACGACGGCGACGGTCGGCGCCGCCGGGTCGCCGTGGAAGGGCCGGGCATAGGCGCGCGAGGGGCGGGTGCCGTCCTCGCCGATCACGGGCAGGAGCCCCCCGGGACCCGGCTCGGTCAGGCCGGCAATGGGGGCGGAGGCCAGGGCGTGGGGATTGGCCGCCGGCGTTGTTTCAGCCGCGTGACGGGCTTCCGCGTCGGCCGGATCGGAGCCGTGAGAGGCGGCGGGCGCGGCATGGCCCGCCGGGGCGGCAAAGCCTTCGCGGACCCCGTCCAGGGAGGCATGATCCTCGCCATCCGGTTCGAGAAAGCGGATCGGCCGCTCGTCGACGGCGGCGTGATCGCCACGCACATCGCCGGCCGGACCGTGGGTCACGGCCACCTCGATCGGTTCGAAACCGCCGCTGGCGCGCGGCGGCGCCGTATTGGCCTCGCCGAACAGGGCGACACCGGCAATGACGAGAGAGAACAGGCCGGCGGTCGCCAGGCCGGCGATCAGCGGGGCCCGGACGGTCATCAGCGGTTGGGCATGGCGCAGAACGGCAGTCGACATGGCGGCAGACCTGGACAGACAGCTCATGGGGTCCGGCCGGCGGCCGGACGGGTTCAAAGCCTATCTGATCGATTCGCCCGTAAAAAACGGTTAACGGCGCGCCCCGCCATTACGGGGACGCGCCGCTTTTCCGATGACCCGGTGCCTATTGCAGGGCGGCCTGCTGGCTTTCCATCGTGGTGCGCAGGACTTCCAGCGCGCGGTGCAGCTGGTAGTCCTCGTCTTCCGACCAGTCTTCCGGCGGCTGTTCGACCGAAGCGATATCGGTCTCGGCCCGGTGGTCGCCATTCTCGTTCTCCAGCGCGCCCGGCAGATCGGCTTCCGAGGCGATCTCCGGCGGCTGGTGCTCCTCGTCGCTGTCGTCCAGCGGCCAGGCGGAGATCTGCAGGTCCGGAATGATGCCCGTGGCCTGGATGGAGCGGCCGGCCGGCGTATAGTAGCGGCCCGTGGTCAGACGCAGCGCGCCGTCGCGGCCGCCGCGCAGCGGGATGATGGTCTGCACCGAGCCCTTGCCGAAACTCGTCATGCCGACCAGCTCGGCCCGTTCGCGGTCCTGCAGGGCGCCGGCGACGATCTCCGCCGCGCTGGCCGAGCCTTCATTGATCAGCACCACGATCGGGGCGCCGTTCAGCCGGTCGCCCGGACGGGCATTGTAGCGCTGGGTGTCGCGGGGATCGCGGGTGCGGGTGGAGACCACTTCGCCGCCGTCCAGGAAGACGTCGGTCACGCCGATCGCCTGGTCCAGCAGGCCGCCCGGATTGAAGCGCATGTCCAGGATCAGGCCCGGCAGCGGGGCGCCGTACTCGTCCTCAAGCTCGGTGAGGCCCTCATGCACCATTTCCGTCGTGCGCTCGTTGAAGCCGGCGATGCGCATGTAGGGCACGCCCTCTTCCAGGCGCGTGGCGACCGTGCGCAGCGGGATGGTGTCGCGCACCAGGGTGACGTCGAACGGATCCTCGTCCTCGCGGGACACGGTGATGGTGACCGGCTCGCCCACCGCGCCGCGCATCAGCGCAACCGCATCGTCCACGGAGATGCCGACAATGCTCTCCCCGTCCACGGCGATGATCTTGTCATTGGTGCGCAGGCCGGCGCGCTCGGCCGGCGTGTCGGAAATCGGCGAGACGATGGTGATGAAGTCGTCGCGGCGCGTGACCTCCATGCCCAGACCGCCGTACTCGCCGCGCGTGGAGACGCGCAGGTCCTCGTAGCTGTCGGGATTGTGGTAGGTGGAGTGCGGATCGAGCGAGGTCAGCATGCCTTCGATCGCGGCCTCGATCAGCTCGGCCTGGTCGGTGTCGGAGACATAGTCCGACTCCACCCGGCTCAGCACATCGCCGAACAGTTCGAGCTGGCGGAAGGTGTCAGCCCTGTTGTCCTGGCTGCCTTCGGCGGAAACCGCGATGGCCACCGCGCCGACGGCGAAAGCGACCATTGAAGCGAAGACATTGATACGCATGCGAGCTCGCGTCCTTTGAGCGCGATATTCCTTTTTGGCGTTCTACCGGTTCCTCAGCCAGGGGGCCGGGTCGATCGCCACACCGTCACGTCGCAGCTCCAGATACAAATCCGGTGCCGGTTGGGACTGATCGGGCATGGCGCCGACGGGTTCGCCCGCCAGAACGCTCTGCCCGGCACTGGCATAGGTCACCGCCATGCCAGCCAGTACAATATAGTAGTCATCGCCGACATTCAGTATCAAGAGACCGCCGTAGGTGTTGAACGGGCCGGCATACTCCACACGAGCGTCGAAGGGCGAGATTACCTGCGCCCGCGGCCGTGTCCGAATGAAAATTCCTTCAGACGTTGTGCCATCTTCGCTCACATCGCCGAAACCGCTCGTGATGTCGCCGGCCGCCGGCGGCCGCAGCCGGCCGCGGGCATCGGCGAAGCGCAGTGTCTGGAGCGGCGTGCTGGGCACACGGGCCGCCACCAGTTCGCGAGGCGGCCGCATGCGCGGTTCGGGGACACCGTCCTCCACCTCGTGGCGGCGCGGACTGATCGTGGGCGAGACATCGGCCATGCGCGACAGCTCGCCGATCAGGCTGCGGATGGAGCGCGCCCGTTCGCCGGCCGTGCTGGAGGCTTCCAGGAAGGCGACGGCCTCGTTGCGGCGGCGGGCTTCCAGCGCCCGGCGTTCGGCGATCAGCGCGCGCAATTCCAGGCGCTGGTCGGCCAGCGTGTCCTCGGTGAGTTCCAGCGCGTCCTGCTCGCTCTGGATCTCGCTGCGCAGGCGGCGCAATTCCTCGAGCTGGCGGGTCAGCGCCTCGGCGCGCTCCTGCAGGGCCGGGGCGACCTCGGCCATCAGGGCGGCAGCGCGGGCGGCGTCCGCGGCATTGTCGGGCGCGGCCAGAACCGCCGGCGGGGTCTGGGTCTCGATCCGCTGGATCGCGGCCAGCAGGCCGATCAGCGCTTCGCGATTGGTTTCCAGGCGCGCAAGAAGATCCGCCTCCTCCTCGCGCAGCGCCGCGAGGCTCTCGTCGGCCTCCAGCGCGGCTTGCTCGCTGGCGCCGACGCGCTGGCCGAGTTCGACAAGCTGGCGCTGCATCAGCGCCACTTCATCGGCCAGTTCCTCGGCCTGACTGCGGGCGGCCTCGGCCCGAGCGGCGGCTTCACGCTCCTCGCGCTCGAGCCGGGCGGCTTCCTCCGGATCGGGCGGCACGTCGCCGGCCGGAGGCTGCTGCATCAGCACAAGGGCGGTCAGAAGGCTCAGCATGATGCACGGTCGGGGCTGGAACGCATCGGATCAATCGCGGTGATAGGGCGTGCCGGCCAGTATGGAGACCGCCCGGTAGATCTGTTCGGCCAGCATCACACGGACCAGCTTGTGCGGCCAGACCGCCGGGCCGAAAGCCATCACCAGGTCCGGCTGTGGCAGCTGGCTGCGATCGTGCCCGTCGGCGCCGCCGATCGCGAACACGGCCTCGCGCACACCGTCATCGCGCCAGGTTTCCAGCTTGCGGGCGAAATCGCGCGAGGCGAGGGCCTTGCCGCGCTCGTCCAGCAGGATCAGCTTGCAGCCATCCGGCAGGCTGGCGGCCAGGGCCCGGCTTTCCTCCGCAGAGGTGGCGAGGGCGCGGTTGTCGATTTCCTGTTCGCTGACAGGGCCCAGCCCGATGGCGCGGCCGGTCGCCGTGCCGCGTTCGGCATAGGTGTCGACGAGATCGCGCTCGGGCCCGGACTTCATCCGGCCGAGCGCTGCGATCGTGAGCTTCACCTACTGGGCCGTGGCTTCCGGCGTCGCAGCCGATTCCGGCTCCACCGACCACATCTTTTCCAGATTGTAGAAGCTGCGCACTTCCGGCCGGAACAGGTGGATGATGATGTCGCCGACATCGATCAGCACCCAGTCGCAGGTCTGCATCCCCTCGACGCGTGCCTTGCCGGAGCCGTGCTCCTTGAGCTTGCGCACGAGGTGGTCCGCCAGCGCGTTCACGTGGCGGGCCGAGCGCCCGGAGGCGACGATCATGATATCGGTGACGGATGATTTGCCGCGAAGGTCGACGGCAACGATGTCTTCCGCCTTGTCGTCCTCCAGCGAGTCGAGGATCAGGCTTTCCAGTTCCTCGACATGCGTTTCGTCGCCGGTAACGCGGACTGCGGCGGCCGTTTCTTGCTCTTTACGGCGCGATAATTCCGTAGACAGGGCTGGTGTCCTCTCTGACATCCACAATAACAGCCTCCCCTATATCACGCTTCGCCGACGGGTTCGAGACGCGTTTGCCGATGTCTCAATCCCGTTCGCGCAAGGCGGTCGAGGAGTGGGGGTGGTAGGGTTCGGTCAGATAGGTCCAGGCCGGGGCGGGCAGGCCGGCCAGCACGCGGGCCTGGTCTTCGGGAATACGGTCGCGGGCATGGATCTGCGCCGCCGGCGAAAGGCGCGCCCGGACCGCATCGGTTGGCCGCGACACGACCGCGATCGGGTAGCTCGCGAAAATCTCCCGCCAATGCCCCCATCGATGGATGGTCGAGAGATTGTCCGCCCCCATGATCCAGACGAAGCGCACGCCGGGATGGCGCCGTTTCAGTTCGCGCATCAGATCGACGGTGCGGTTGATGCCGAGGCGCGCCTCGATATCGCTGATCACCATGCGCGGTTCGCTGGCGAGTGCGGCCACTGCGTTCATGCGCCGCACATGGTCGCCGGCCTGGCGGGCCTTCAGCGGGTTCTGCGGCGAGACCAGCCACCAAAGCCGGTCCAGTTTCAGCCGCCGCATGGCCGTGCGGGCCACGTGCAGATGTCCGGCATGGGGCGGGTCGAAGGTTCCGCCGAACAGGCCGACCCGCATGCCCGGGACCAGGAGTTCCGATTTCAGCGCGGTCCGGCTCATGACGCGGCCCGTTCAAGCACGAGATCGTCGACATGCACCAGGGCAGCGGCGCGGCGATAGCCCAGCCGGGCCTCGATCTCTTCGGTGCGGCATCCGGCGATGCGGCGCGCATCCTCGGCGCTGTAGGCGCAGACGCCGCGGCCGACCAGCCGGCCGTCGGGGCCGGTAATGCGCACGGTCTCGCCGCGCTCGAAACGTCCGGCGATCTCCGTCACGCCGACCGGCAGCAGGGATTTCCCGGCGCGCAGGGCGGCCGCCGCGCCGGCATCGACACGGATCTCGCCCGTGGGGCTTTCAGATCCGGATATCCAGCTTTCCCGGGCGCTGGCGGCGGTCCGGGCGGGATGGAACCAGCTGCCATGGCCGGCATGGCGAAGGCTCAGAAGAGGATGCGGCGCGAGGCCCGGTGCGACGGCCGTGGCGCAGCCGGACCGTCCGGCCAGCTCGGCGGCCAGGAGTTTGGTGCGCATGCCGCCAGTGCCCACCGCCGCCTCGGCATTGGCCTCGCCGGCCATGGCGCGGATCGTGTCGTCGATGGCCGGAATGTCGTGCAGACAGCGCGCATCCGGATCGGTGCGCGGATCGGCCTCGTAGAGCCCGTCGACATCCGACAGCAGCACCAGGAGGTCGGCCCCGATCAGCTGGGCGACGCGGGCGGCGAGACGGTCATTGTCGCCATAGCGGATCTCGTCTGTGGCGATCGTGTCGTTCTCGTTGACCACGGGGATGGCGTTCAGCTCGATCAGCGTGTCCAGCGTCGCCCGGGCATTGAGCCAGGACCGCCGGCTCTCGGTGACGTCCAGCGTCATGAGCGCCTGAGCTGCCGCCAGACCGTGCGGGTCGAGTGCGGCGTCCCAGGCGGCCAGAAGGCGCGGCTGGCCGGCCGCGGCTGCGGCCTGTTTCTGCTCCAGCGACAGGACGGGCTGGGTCAGGCCGAGGCGTGAGCGTCCCAGCGCGACTGCGCCGGAGGAGACGATGACGACCCGGCATCCGGCGGTCCGCAATTGCGCGATGTCGCCGGCGATCGCCGACAGCACGGCCTCCCCGCCCTGCAGCAGCGACGAGCCGACCTTGACGACCAGTGTGCCGACGGCGTCGAACTGCGGCCGTGTCACGACGGCGTCCAGCCATCCTCGCCGGAGGCGGCTTCGCGTTCGGCCTTCTCGGCCTCGCGCCCCTCCAGGACCATGTCCCAGGCCTTGCCGCAAATCTCCTTGATGCCGGTTCCGGCGACGCCGGAAATCCGCATCACTTCGCGGCCGCTCGCCTCTTCCAGGGCGGCGACCTTTTCCGCGATATCCGCCTCGTCCATCGCGTCGATCTTGTTGAGGGCGAGGATTTCCGGCTTCTCGTCCAGCCCGCCGCCATAGGCTTCCAGTTCGTGGCGCACGGTCGTGTAGGCCTCGACGACGTCGTCCTGGGTGCCGTCGACGAGATGGATCAGCGAGGCGCAACGCTCGATATGGCCCAGGAAGCGGTCGCCGATACCGGCGCCTTCATGGGCGCCTTCGATCAGACCGGGAATGTCGGCGACGATGAAGCGCGAACCGGGGCCCAGATCGACCACGCCGAGATGCGGGTAGAGCGTGGTGAAGGGATAGGCCGCGATCTTGGGATGGGCGCGGGAGACCACCGACAGGAAGGTCGACTTGCCGGCATTGGGCAGGCCCACCAGGCCCACATCGGCGATCAGTTTCAGCCGCAGCCACACCCAGCGCTCCTCGCCGGGAAAGCCCGGTGTCGACTTGCGCGGCGCCTGGTTGGTGGAGGATTTGTAGCGGGTATTGCCCTTGCCGCCATCGCCGCCGCGCGCCAGCAGGACGCGCTGTCCCACCTCGGTGAGATCGGCGAGCACCTCGTCCTTGTCCTCGTCGAGGATCTGCGTGCCGACGGGCACTTCGAGAACCTGGTCCTCGCCGCCGCGGCCGGTGCGGTTCTTGCCCATGCCGTGCTGGCCGGTATCGGCCTTGAAATGCTGCTTGTAGCGGTAGTCGATCAGCGTGTTGAGGCCTTCCACGGCCTCGACCCACACATCGCCGCCCTTGCCGCCGTCGCCGCCGTCCGGGCCGCCGTATTCCACATAGGCCTCGCGCCGGAAGGAGACGCACCCGGCGCCCCCGTTTCCGGAGCGGACATAGACTTTGGCCTGGTCGAGAAATTTCATGGCGTGGGCTTTTTTCTTCGCAGAGTCAGTTTGAACCGCCTGTCCATATAGGAAAACCCGGCGGAGATCAGTGAGTTTGTGCGGCGATTTTTCCGTGTCCGGACACGGCTTTTCTTGCGCCGTTTACCGCCACACGCTCAAATCGCAAGGTCCGGACATGAAACATGGGGCGTATGAACCCGTTCTTCCTGGCTCTGTCCGGTCCCGGTGTCACAGTCGGAGCATGACCATGCAGCCGAAAAAGCGGCCTCCGAAAAAGACGGCGATGCTCGAAGTGCGGGTCTCGCCCGAGGACAAGGCGGACTTCCTGTCGGCCTGTCTGGAGAGCGGTCAGCCGGCTAGCACGGTCATCCGCAAGGCGATGCGCATTCACGCGCGCCGCATCCGGGAAAGACCAGGGAGAGTGAAGATGATGACGACCATGATGGTGATGCTGCCTTTTCTGAGCATGCTCGGCCCGGCGCAGCCGGTTTCCGAGACCGAGCCCGTGACCACCGAGCCGCCGGTTTGCAATGGTGAGATCATCCGCCGGGCGCCGATCTGGCCGGTTGGGGCGGTGGGGGGCGATTTGGCGCTGCCGGACGATGGGGTCGAGTTCGTGCTGCGTTTCGACAGAGCCGCGGATGGCAGGGCGACGAATATCCGGCCAGTGGCGCCGCAAGGCCATGATGCCTTCGTTACCGCGGCCGTCGCGGCGCTGCGGGAGTGGTGCTTTCCCGTTGGGGTGCCTCTGGCGGATCAGGAGGTCGGCTTTGAGTTCAGTGAGACGACGACCGTGACCGAATAGGCAGTCCCGCGCACCGAAAAGCAGTGTCCGGACACGAATTTCGTCTGCCCGGGCGTTCTTTTTCTGGTGCCATCAAGGGGTGGTGTGAATCTGGGGCGGCGCATGAGTCGAAACGAACAAAAAACCCACCGGCCGTCGAAGAAGACGGAGTCGCTGGAAATCCGCCTGTCTCCCGAGGAGAAGTCGGATTTCCTCGCGGCGTGCCGGCGGGCGGGCGAAACGGCGAGTGCGGTTCTTAGACACGCGATGCGCGCCTATGTCCGCGAGAACGGCGAGACGCGCGGCTCCCGGAGACTGGCCATGATCACGCTTCCCCTTGCCGCTGCCGCTTTCGGTGCCCTGGCGCTTTTCAACACCGCCCAGACAGCGCTCGCCGATGCCATTGTGAGCGATGTCGAGATATCCGTCCGCCAGGCCCGGCCGCCCGTGAACGGCGAGCCGGCAACGCGGTCCTCCCGGCGCATGGAAACCACGCTGGAACTCGCCGAGGGGCGCCGGACCCGCTTCTTCTTCGACGATGACGGCCCGCTCTATTTCGGCCCCCAATTCAATGCCGGGGCCGGCGCGGACGGGCAGAGTGTCCAGGTGGAAATCACCGCCAGCCGCACCGATGCAGCGGACCAGATCCTCTACGATCTCACCGTCACGCTGGTCGACGGCGAGGGGCAGACGATGGGCGAGGTCCTCAATCCGCGCCTTCTGTCCCAGGCCGGCGAGACCGTGCGGATGTCGCTGGGGCTGGACGGGCCGGGCGAGCTGGACGACTGGCTGGAGATCAGCCTGACGCCGCAGGGCGGGCCGGTCCCGGCCGGCGACTAGCCGCTAAGCCGCCGCCTCGCGCACCATGTCGAGGCTTTTCGCCTTGCCCATGCGGGCCATGGCGAACAGGTCGGCGGCTTCGCCCGTATAGGAAAAGCCCAGCTTTTCCAGCACGCGGCCCGAGGCCGGGTTGTCGTCGTAGTGGCCGGCGACCAGGCGGCTTGCGCCCAGCGTCTGCATTCCCAGCTCGACGAGGGCTTCGCCGATCTCGGTCGCAAAGCCCTGCCCCCACCACGGCTTGCCGATCCAGTAGCCGATCTCCCACTCCGCGCCGGCGGTCCGGCGGAACACGCCGCCGCCGCCGATCAGCGCGCCCTCATGCTCGACGACGAGGGACTGGTTGCCCCGGGGCTTCCAGCTCGCGCGGTTGATCATGACCCACATCTCGGCGGAAAGGGCCGGATAGGGGTGGGGAATGCTGCCGGTATTCTTGGCCACGTCATAGTCGCCGCAATAGCGCGAGAGCGCCGGGGCATCCGCCAGCTCCGGCAGCCTCAACAGGCATCTTGGCGTTTCGATCCGGGGTCCCATGGCCCGGCCCTCCGGGGGAATGAAAAAGGGGAGGCGGTGGCCCGTCTCCCCTGTTTCGCGCGTCTGGCGCTTCCGGACCCCGCTTTACGCGGTCGGCCCGGCTATGTCCCGGACCGCCTTATTCGGCTGCGTCGGCAATCGGTTCGACCGATACGAAAGCCTTGCCGCCGGATTTCTTGGCGAACTTCACGCGGCCTTCGGTGAGGGCGAAAAGGGTGTGGTCCTTGCCCATGCCGACATTGGCACCCGGATACACCTTGGTGCCGCGCTGGCGCACGATGATGTTGCCCGGAATGACCGCCTGGCCGCCGAACTTCTTGACGCCAAGGCGCCGGCCTTCTGAGTCGCGACCGTTACGGGACGAGCCGCCTGCCTTTTTGTGAGCCATGAAATAGCCCTCCTATAACGTTACGCGAGCGACTTGGCCGCTTCGATCCAGTTGTTCGCTTCGGCCTTCGCCTTCAGGCCGGTGATGCTCTCGTTGAGCGTGTCCAGGTCGGCTTCGGTCCACGCCGCGATCTGGGCGAAGGACGTCACGCCGGCCTCGTTGAGCTTCTTGGCGAAGGCCGGGCCGAGACCGTCCAGCTTGGTCAGGTCGTCATTGCCGGCCTTGGCCGCCGCAGCCTTTTTCGGAGCCGCCTTCTTGGGCGCTTCGGTCTTGACTTCGGCCTTCGGAGCCGCAGCCTTCTTGGCCTCGGTCTTCTTCGGGGCGGCCTTGGCCTTCGGTGCGGCGTCGGCCTTGTCGGCCTCCTTCGGCGCGGCCGTGGTCGACTTCAGCTTGGTCTTGGCGGTTTCGCCCGGCGCCACGATTTCCGCGATGCGCACGAGGGAACCCCACTGGCGGTGGCCCTTGGTGCGGCGGTAATTCTGGCGGCGGCGCTTCTTGAAGACGATGATCTTGCGGTCGCGATTGGTGTCCAGCAGCTCGCCGATCACCTGGGCGCCGTCCACGGTCGGAGCCCCGACCGTCACGCCCTTGTCCGAGCCGAGCATCAGAACGTCGCCCAGCGCCATCGTGTCGCCGGCGGCGCCGTCGAGCTTCTCGATGCGAATTTCGTCTCCGGCCGCAACGCGGTACTGCTTGCCGCCGGTCTTGATCACTGCAAACATGATCTCTTGATCCTTCATGTCCGACACGTCCGGCCCTTGTATCGCGGGTCCGGCGGGTCCTTTTTCTTCACTCCGTATGCCCGGAGCGTTGTTCATCATTTATGGGCCCGCCACGGCTGGCCGCGCGAGCAGGAGCGGGCGTTATACGCATGCACGGCCGAGAGTCAATGTGATGCGCAGCGCGGGCCGGTGCGCCGTGACAGCAAACCTCCCTTGATTTTATCTGCCGTCTCCGCCAGAAAGCGCGCTCCCCGTGCGGAGAGGTGCCGGAGTGGTCGAACGGGGCGGTCTCGAAAACCGTTGAGCCTTTACGGGTTCCGAGGGTTCGAATCCCTCCCTCTCCGCCATATTCCCCTGGCATGGCGAAGACTGACGGACGGCGCGGCAAATCCCGCCGTGCTTCCGCGACGTAGGCGTGTTCCCAGTTTCGGAGACCGCGCGTCTCCCGCCAATTTCCCGCCCATTCGCCGCCGCGTCTCACCGCGCCATTTGAGGCAGGTCCGGTATCGCCCTTTCCCTGATACACCCGCAAAAACAGGGATAAATCGCAAAATAACAGGGTGTGATGATTTCGGTGCCAGATTTCGGCGCGACTTTTCAGAGAGATAGGGGCGATTTCCCTAAACATCCCATCAGGGAATTCCTCGTCCCTGCTCGGGAATAAAACAGGGAAGTTTCCGGGCACATCAGGGATGCGGGTAATCAGATGACGTCGGTAAACCCCAACACCGCGACCTGGCGATCCCAGTCCAGCGGGATGGGGGTCTGGAGGAGTTTGTGGAGGGTCAGTTCCGGCGGCTGGCGCCCCTCCAGAATGGCCGCGGTGATCGCGGGCGAGAGGAGCGCCAGACGGACGCGCTGCTTGATCGGGCTGTTTGTCCATCCATGCCGTCGGCCGATCGCGCCCATGGAGGTGCCCTGCCGGATTTCACGGAGCCATTGATGCGCCTTCGCGATGGCGTTGATCAAGGTCTGGTCCGGCACCTGCTCGACCGCACCGGTGACGATCTTCACCTCCACCCCGCGCCGGCGCAGCGCGAACCCGGTCTCGACCAGAAGGGCTTCGTCGGCGAGCGCATCGGGTTCCAGACCCAGCACCCCGGCCAGCCCGTTCCGACCGAGCCGGATCTGGCAGTGTCAGAGGAACTTCGCCTTGTGACTGGGATGGCGGTTTCGTAGCCTCCGCGTATGCGTAACCCGTTCAAATATTTCAAAACGTCGCCAGAGGTCATTCGCCTGGCGGTGATGATGTATGTCCGCTTCCCCCTCTCGCTGCGGAACGTGGAGGACCTGCTCCATGAACGCGGCATCGATATCACGCATGAGACGGTTCGGTTCTGGTGGAATCGCTTCGGTCCGATGATGGCGCGCGAGATAAAGAAGCGTCGATCTCAGCAGCTCCGTCAGGTCACCCAATGGCGGTGGCACCTGGATGAGGTCTTCGTGAAGATCAACGGCGAGACACATTATCTGTGGCGCGCCGTCGACCACGAAGGTGAAGTGCTAGAGTCCTTTGTCACAAAGACGCGCGATAAGGCCGCGGCGCTGAAGTTCCTGAAGAAAGCGATGAAGCCATACGGTCGCCCCAAGGAAGTCGTCACCGACCGTTTGCGTTCATACCGTGCAGCGATGCGTGAGCTCGGAAACCAGAACCGCCAAGTTACCGGCCGGCACGAAAACAACCGCGCCGAAAACTCGCACTTACCGTTCCGAAGACGGGAGCGTGCGATGGCCAGGTTCCGGCAGATGCGAAGTCTGCAGAAGTTCGCCGCCGCCCACGCTTCAGTCCACAACCACTTCAACCACGACCGATCCCTTGAGCGCCGACCCCGTTTCAAAGACCTCCGCGACGCGGCGCTCGCCGAGTGGCGTGAGCTGCTGGCCGGCTAAAGTCGCGCCTCACGACTTTTGAGACCGGTCCGCTTTAGTCTGACAGCACCCGAATACGGCTTCCATGTGTCTCACTGCACCGAGCCCTCGGTTAGTTAGAGAGACCGGCACGCTTCGGGCGTGAGCCCGCCCAGTGATGAGTGGGGCCGGCCCGGAGTTGCCGACCCCATAGCCCCTATCACTTTGGCGTTAATGGGAAGGGGATAACGTCACTCAGTCGATTTGTCCCAGTAATGATTGAGACCAGACGGTCCATACCGATACCCAATCCCCCAGCCTGTGGCATCCCATCTTCAACAGCCGCAAGAAAGTATTCATCGACACCATACGCCTCATCCCGTCCGTCATCCTGCTTTTCCAGTCTGATGCGTTGTTCGTTTGGGTCGTTGAGCTCCGAATAGGCGTTCGCCAGTTCAATGCCCAGCATGTAGGCTTCAAAACGTTCAACCGTATCAGGCTTGTCGCGATGACGCTTCGTTAGTGGGCTCCCTTCAAGAGGGTAATCGACGACAAAGCAGGGCCCAGTCAGCGTATCTTCGACATAAGTCTCGAAGATCTTGACGAGTAATTGTCCTTCATTCTCCGGAGTTGGAGACCCCGGCTGACCGCTTTGCCAAAACCGACGCATCAGATCCTCGGTCAACTCGGATTCAAGAACACCCATTTCTTGAGCCACCAACGTGTTCATCGGCAGCCGGGGCCAAGGTGGCGTAAAGTCCAGCTCTGTGTCGCCTAGCACCAGACGCGCCCTCCCGTGCAGAGCTTCAACACTCCGACAGACCAGCTTTTCTGTAAGCTCCATCATGACTTCGTAGTCGGACCATGCCCGGTATGCTTCGAAAGATGTGAAGCTTGGTTGGTGGGTTGCATCGATACCCTCATTGCGCCAATTCCGGCCAATCTCATAGACGCGCTCGAATCCGCCTGCGAGCATCCGTTTAAGATCGGGTTCCGGCGAGACGCGAAGGAAAAGGTCTTCATCCATGGCACGCGAATAGGTTGTAAAGGGGGTGGCGGCGGCGCCACCATAGTAGCGTCCCATCACTGAGGTCTGGACCTCCAGATACCCTTCTTCGCGCATCACTTCACGAAAGACTTCCAGCACTTTGCCATAGGCTTCGATGTTCCGAAACAGCGTCGCATCAGTCATCATTGCGACATGGCGGCGTTCTCGCAGAAGCGATCCACGATCCATTTGAGCGCCGTGATGTCGACCGTCGGCGCCCAGCTTCCCAATGGCAGGTGTGGTTGCGGGCTTTCCGAGCACCTGTAGCGCGCTTGTATCAAGCGTGAGTTCACCGCGGCGCGTCCTGACCAGACGTCCGACAGCGCCCAGAAAATCGCCGATATCAAGATGAGCGAGAAGTGACCAAAGCTCGGCTGAGACATCATCACGGCGGATTCTGAGTTGAACGCTCGCATGTTCCTGCCAGAGGTCAGCAAAGAAGATCGCCCCGACGTCACGCTTACCAAACAATCGTCCGGCAATGCGTAATTCTGGTCGCTGCCCCACTTCGATACTTCCCTGTTCCTCGAACATGTGTGCCAGGTCGGCAATTCGGCAGTCCGGATTCCAGCCAGCAGCCGGGAACAGGTCGATTCCCATGTCCTCGAGCGCTTTACGGTTTGCCGCGCGGGCATCGCGCGAGGAGGCTGGGCTGTTAATGATTTCGGGCCTATTCATGGGACTATCCTTTCTGATTATTCGAGTTGGCGACGGTCCGCAGGCCGTTCTCGGCAAGTTTCCCGATGACGCCTTTGAGGCGTGAGCCTTCGGATTCAAGGCGCAGCAGATAGTCGATGACATCCGCCGTGATTTCCTCGCCCGGAACCAGGAGAGCAGAGCCCGGCGGGTAGGCTGCAATGAATTGCGCGGAGACCTTCCCGATCGCATCGGTCGCAGGCAACTGCCGATGCGGTGCATAGAAGGCCTTATGCAAATCCATGACTTTCGGAGGCCGCTGAGGTGGGCTTGGAAGCTCACGCTTGACGAACCGCTTTTCGGCCCGGGCAACGATTTCCTGCAGCGCTGTGACGAGGCGTGGCCACGTCGCAACATGATTGGGGCCGAACAGAAAGAGAAGGCTGTCCAGTGTTGCCATCTCGGCGTCAATTTCGCGGTCTGCCAAAGCCGATTGGATTTGATATCCAGTCAGGCCGGTCTGTACCGTCCGGAACAAGACATGGCTTGGATTTTGTTCGATCCCCGCGCCGAGGCTTTCCGGATCAATGTATGAAAATCCAGGAATGCTCTCGACAGCCGTTGCAAACGCTTTGGCCGCTTTCGGTAGGCGATTGCCGGTCAACCGGCCCTGCTCGCTATACCACCACTCGAGGGTCTTCTCCATCGCCAGGCCGGCATAGTAAGGCGGGGATGTTGAGACCAAGCCCAACACCGTGGCCTCGTCATAGCCGCGCAACAATTCTTCATCATTGAACAGGGCGACACTGGCACCCGACAGGCCGATACCGGATTTATGGAGGCTCACAGCCGCGGCGTCGGCGACGCCAGCTGGCGATGGTGGATAATCTGGCAACAGGCCCTGAAGGGCACCCCAGGCGCTGTCGGCCAGAAACTTGACATTGTGACGGCGGCACACTTCCGCGATTGCGGCGCAATCTGCCAGGAAGCCGGTATAGGTCGGGACCGTCAGCCAGGCAGCATCATACTCGCCTTTTTCAAGCGCTTCATTCAGCTGTTGTGGAGTAACCGGCATCTGCACGCCGAGATGGGGCAGATACTCCCGGTCGATCCAGTTCACATCGGCTTCAGAAAGGATCAGTCCGCCGAGGCTGGACAGGTGCAAGGTGCGCTCAGCCAGGACGCGCGGCGGGCGGCCCAGCGTCAGGCGCAATGCTTGCGCCAGGGCGAGATTGGTTAAAGACGAGCCATGCGGCATCAGGCGAGCAGTGCTCGCCCCGTAAATCTTTTCGACCCCCCGCGCGGTTCGCCCAAATGCGCCGTCTCCACGGCCCTGGATATCATCGAGCTTGCCATTCGACATAGAATAGTCGAGCGAGGCAAAAATACCGGCCAATGCGCGGGCAGTTTCTGGCCAGTCGGCAGCGTCAATGTTGCCTGATTTCAATGCCTGCTCTAGTTGTATGGCGGCAAGGCGGGTCATCTCAGGCCTCCGGTTGCAAGGTGAAAGGGGGGTACTTCATGGGAGTACAGGCATTGCGCCGCCGCAGGCTGCGCAGCAGAATTTCGCTGATGCCCGGCTCGTTCGTCTGGGGGTTGAAAGGCCAGTGAGCCGACGACTTGGTAGCGCCCGCATGGACGCGGGCAGGTCTCCATTCTTGGTTCATCACGCTCCTCCATCGGTTTTCTGCGATCAACGGAAGCGAGATTGCCGGTGTATGGCCCAGCCTGAAAATTGAGGCGCCAGCGGTGAAATCGCTTCATGGAGGAAAGCGGGCCGGCTTAACGCAAAACGGTGTTCCGGTTTTGCGATATAGTTAATGAATGATTTTCGGTTGCATCTGAGCCGTTTCGTCTGTGTGCTGAGACAGATCCGGTCCAGGTGTAAAAAGTGACTTAGCTCAATATGTTAACTATCGATCAGAAGCTTCAGATCATTCAATGGCACGCTGTCTTTTGTCTTGATGGCAATACGAAGGGCGGAAGAAATTGGAAATCTGCACTAGCAAATAGATTGGGTTGCAAACCCTCGGCGATCACCAAATGGACCAAAAGCGGATACTCATTCTCCAGAAAATCGACCGCCAGTGAAGCGCTTGCAGCGTTGCAAGACGAAGCATTTTTCGATGCGCTCCTTGGTCAAGAAGAAGCGGATGCCCAGAAACGCCCCCAATTGCCGACGTTTACAAACGCGAATCACTACGCTCATATCTTACGATCTGTTGGACTGAAACTTCGCGCGGAAGGCGATGCTGCCGCGAAAAAGCATGATGCCACGCTGCTCCGTCAGCGCAAGCGCTGGCGCAACTTTACCAAAGAGTATGTTTATGTTGCGGCGCGCCCTCCCGATGGCGATACGGGTGGTGTCCCACTTCACCCGGATGAAGAGCGCGAAGTTCGGAAAATTTACGATACACTAAAGGAACCCGCTGCGCGTCAGGACGGTATACTGCCAACCGTAGTCAGCGCGGCGCCGCACAGCGGAATTTCCCACCTTTTGTATCGGCTGTTTCCTTTGCAGCCAGATGTCCGGGAATATTATCCTGGAGGATTTCACCACCTGCATCTCGAAGCACTTGAAAGGATGAAAGATGCGGGTCGAGTTGTGAAAGATAAGCTCATCGGAGAGGATGTAGAACTCCACGGCGCTGACGAAAAAATAAAGGGATGGAATCGGCTGATCGCTGAAAAGCTGTGTATGACAGGTGGGCTGCTGATCGTACACGGGGCGTCCAGTGCCGTTGAGGCAGGCTCGAAATCGCTGTCGTTCCTGGTAGAAATCGCAAGAAACATCAACAAAGCGTCACAGGAAAATTTCTACACAAAAAGGCGGTGTTCGCGGTTACTTTTGATTGGCTGGGATCTCGCCGGGCTTGGCAGGTTGAACAATGGAAATACCAAAACCGTCGAGTTCTCACCTGCGCTTAATTCCGGCGGAGAGGCCTTTGAGTATTTCAAGAATTGCGCAGAATATTATTGGCAACTTCGCTCAGATTTAAGCGGTCAGCTTCCATTCGAACTGCAGCGCCCGGCAAACAATTCGATAAAACGGGTGGAGCATCATTACCGGATTGTGGACGAAGAGGGCTTTAAACCCATGCCGTCTTCAGTGCGGTTCCGTGCGTTCAGTGTGACGGATGTGCACGCTCCGAGCCCGCTGGATCCCACGCAAGGAATTTGGGACAGGCTCAATGACGAATTGCGAAGTCGAGTGCCTGAGATCTACCTCGCTTTGGGGGATTTGCAGAACTACGTCCGATCGCTAAGGCCCGCAAAAAAAGAAAATGAGCTTGAAGCTATACGTTTGAGCTCGACGGCCCTGTTTCAGTTCAGTGCAGAAATGCATGGCCGGCTGATTAAAAACCATGCTGGTTTGATTGGCACAACATACGAGGAACTTGACCTGACCATCTTCGGAAGTCAGGGCAACTTTCTCAGGTTAAACGAAGGGCGAAAGAGCCTTATCTCACCTTTGTTGGTTCGCGCTCTGATTCAGGATGACTGGATAGAATTCGGGCCCGAGCATCGCGCGGCGGTTCATGCTGCAATCGCGGAAGAGCTCTACACGCTAACGGCTGAGAACGACCTTGAAACGATGGCGAGAGTTCTGCCCTATTCCGCGCGGCGCGGTAACCAGCAGATCTTCTTTGCTCTGGAAGCTATACGCCACTTTATGCGAGCCGCGCGAACAGCGAGCAGCGAAGACAAGGAAAAGCTGACCCAAAAGGCTCTGGAGACGTATGATCGGTTCCTGGAACCGGGAATGTTCGCTGCAAGCGATGAGAAAGCTGTCAGCGGCAAATGGCGTTTGTCGCGCGCATTTGGCATGGACTCATTGAAGTTTGAGGCGCTTTGCTTGCTATCCGAGGATGGCTACGGAAATTCTCCTCCTATCGGTTTGGACAAGGTCCGCACAGCGCGCTATTTCAGAGAGCTGGGCATTACGTTGACTCACAATATGCGGCCAGCTGAGGCTCTGGAAGCGTTTCACAGGGCCGTCCCAAATACGGTTCCAAACAGTGCCGAACAAGCTTATGTCTTCTCGCACCAGATCACGGCAGAGTTGGATAATGGCCAGATCGACAAAGCGAAAGTCAGCCTGGCGAGATGTCGCGAGATCGAGTTCGGGTTGCCCGCTGAATCAGATTCCAGAAATCGGATAAAGGAACGAAACAAAGCGCGAGAGGCTGCGATCGCACTTGCCGAAGAGGGGCCACCTGCGGCGAGGTCAATGCTGCCTGACCTCGCTGAAGGTGGCCTCACTGACTATAGCGGCCAAAGGGCACTGCTCTTCATTGATGCTCATCTGCCACCTTTTCCAGAAACCGAGGACGCGGACCTCACGACGTTAAATCAGACGCTTGTCGCAACTGAACAAGCCCGCACTGAGGCCTGGAGAAGAGGGTTCAAACACGAACGGGTTCGCTTAAGTATTCGGCGCGCTAGAATTTACCGATTGCTGGGATTGCCCAAAGCAGCGGTCCCCGTACTTGAGCGCGTCGGCGAAGAATTGCACAGGGATGGCGGATCAGAGACGGCCTACCGCGAATTCCAACTTGCGTCGGCCGAGACATTGTTGGCGATCGGTCAGCCAGGCTATGCTTTTGCTGCTTATGCTTGGCCAGCTTTTCAGGCGCTTGATCGACTGAATGTGCCCGCGAGGCGGGAATTTGCCCGTCGCCTCTGTCTGCACCTGCTCGACAAATTTAATGAATGCGAGAAACTTAGCGAAGAGGATCAAAACCCATTCCGTCAGTATATCGCTGAAACTGACCGCTATGTTATCCACCCATCGTTTTCATTCCGGCTCCTGCCGTCGGACGATGAACTCAGCAATTTCTTCGAACAATTCATGACGGCGGCGGGTCGTGAAAGATATAAGCAAGCGCTGATAGAATGACACAACTATCAAAGGTGCTGTCAGATTAAACCCGCCTTTATCGGGGTTGGTTCCAACCTGGCCGGATGAGCAATCCTTTCCGCTACTTCAAAACCTCGCCCGAGAGGCGCTGTCAGAGGAAAATGCGTTTGAGCGCGTTGGCGTGAACTCGTAGCGTTCTCCGATGCGTAATCCGTTCCGGTACTTCAAGACTTCGCCCGAAATCATCCGCCTTGCTGTGATGATGTATGTCCGCTTTCCGCTCTCGCTCCGGAACGTGGAGGACCTGCTGCACGAGCGCGGTATCGACATTACGCATGAGACGGTTCGGTTCTGGTGGAACCGGTTCGGACCGCTGTTCGCGAAGTCGATCCGGAAGCGCCGGGTGCAGAACAAATTCTATTCGAACTGGACCTGGCATCTCGACGAAGTTTTTGTCCGGATCAACGGTGAGCTCCACTACCTTTGGCGTGCGGTCGATCACGAAGGCGAAGTGCTTGAGGCTTTTGTCACCAAGCGCCGGAATCGCAAGGCAGCGCTGCAGTTTCTGCGCAAAGCGATGAAGCGATATGGGGCGCCGGATCAGGTCGTCACCGACAAGCTATCGTCCTACAAAGCGGCGTTGCGTGATCTTGGAAGTCCAGGGCTCCAATCGACCGGGAGGTGGCTCAACAATCGGGCTGAAAACTCGCATCAACCGTTGCGGCGGCGAGAGAAAGTCATGAACCGGTTCAGGTCGATGCGAAGTCTCCAGAAGTTCGCCGCGGTCCAGTCCTCAGTCCACAACCACTTCAATCTCGAACGCCATTTTTACCGTCGCGAAGATTTCAAGGAGAACCGTCTTCGAGCGCTGGCCGAATGGCGCCAGCTCGCGGCCTGAGATAGGGGCAGTTCCGATCTCTTGAGACCGGTCCGCGTTAGTCTGACAGCACCGCTCGATGCGAACGTTACAAAAATTCGCTGCCGTGCACTCGTCGATCCACAACCATTTCAATCTCGAACGCGACTTCTACTCACGATCTGACTTCAAAGAAAATCGCGCCGTCGCCCTGGCCGAATGGCGTCAACTTGCCGCCTGACCGAGGCGAAGTCCGCGGCTTTCGAGACCAGTTCGCGTTTGTCTGACAGCACCCGATCCAGATTTAAAGACCTTCGCCAAGCCGCCCTCATCGAGTGGCGTGAATTGTTGGTGGCCTAGGCTCGCGCGCCGCTAGCTATTCGAGACCAGTCCGCTTTTGTCTGACAGCACCCACCCTGATCTTCAGCGCGGCCAGATGGCGGGCGCTGCCACCCTGGCGACGGGCCTGACCCGCAGCGGGACTATGCTATTTTTCGATCAATGTATTCTTTGACACTCCTCCTTCCAGAACGACAAGAAGGGCTGTCGTTAGAGCTGCGAGATCAGACAGTTCGGCGTCAGGGGAGGACAAAATGGAATCACGATTCAAGAATGGCGTCGCCGTGGCTGCCCTGCTGACGGGGGCCATGCTGGCCGGCCCGTTTGTCCCGGCTGCGCATGCACAGGACGCAGCCCGTGAAGATGCCGCCTCGGCTGACACGGAAAACCGGCGGGTCGACACGATTGTCGTCACGGCCCAGCGCCGGTCCGAGACACTGCAAGATGTCCCGGTCACCGTGACCGCCTTCGGGGCGGAGCTGATCGAAGAGGCGCGCATCCAGCAGATCGACGATGTCGTGACGCGCACGCCCGGTCTCAGCTTCGATGCTTTTCCGGCATCGCAGCCGCGCCTCTATATCCGGGGGATCGGTTCTTCCGACCGGGGCGCCGCCGGCGATCCGAGCGCCGCGGTGTTCATCGACGAGATTTATCTGGGCCGTCCGGCCGCGATCGCCTTCGATGCGTTCGATGTCGAGCGGATCGAAGTGCTCAAGGGTCCGCAGGGCACGCTCTACGGCCGCAATGTCGTCGGGGGTGCCATCAACGTCATCACGCACCGGCCGGAACTGGATGCTTTCGATGCCGCCCTCAGCGCGACCGTGGGCAATTACGGCCGCCTGGACGGGGCCGGATATCTCAACCTGCCCTTCGCCGAAGACCATGCGCTGCGGATCAGTGCCTCCAGCCGGTCGCATGACGGCTATGTCGAGAACCTCTATCTCGGCCGGGATGTCGATGACGAGGGGACGACCAGTGCGCGCCTCCAGTACTATGGCGAGCCCACAAGCGACATGCGGATCCACCTGACGGTGGACGGCACGCGCGACCGCGCCACCGGTTCCGCGAACCATGTCCTGGAGCTCGACGCGTCCGACCCGCTGTCGAACTTCTATTCCCAGAATTTCGATCCCGATGTCACCTACGGGTCCGATCCGGGTTATCTGGACCGGGACACGTTCGGGGCGCGGGCGGAAATCGCGAATGATTTCAGCTTCGGCACGCTCACCTTCCTCGCCTCCTACCGCGATCTGGACTACAGTTTCCGCTACGATTTCGACGGCGGTAATGCCGACCCGACCTCGCCGGGCTTCAACGGCGTCAACATTGGCGGCGGCAATGACGAGACCTCCGAGATGTCGAGCCAGGAAATCCGCCTGTCCTCCCTTCCGGACAGCGAGATTGACTGGGTGGTCGGCGTTTATCACTACAACCAGCAGGTCCTGCGCGCTGACATTCTCGAACTGGATTCGGCCCTGATTGCGCCCATCCCGCTGACGGAAATCTACCTGGCGGATGCCACGCTCGACAGCTATGCGGCCTTCGGCGACGCTACGGTCCCGCTGTCGGAACGCTGGGCGCTGTTCGGCGGTCTGCGCTATTCCACGGACGAAAAGACCCAGCACGCCTTCAATACCGACAGCGATGCCCCCCTGCGCGGCGACGAGTTTTTCGACGTGACAGCGTCGGTGGACTTCGACGCCTGGACCTTCCGGGCGGGTGCGGAATTCCAGGCAACGCCGGACGACCTGTTCTACGCAACCGTCTCCCGCGGCTACAAGTCGGGCGGTCTGAACGATACGGCGGTCGACGCAATCGACGCGGCCACGCCCTTCGGTTCGGAGACCGCGACCCAGTACGAGATCGGCCAGAAGAGTACATTCTTCAACGGGTCGATGACCTGGAACAACACGCTGTACTACATGGATTATTCCGACCTGCAGACCAGTCAGACGGTCGACGGGCGCAATATCACCTCCAACGCCGGCAAGGCGCACATCCAGGGCTATGAAACCCAGTTGGTGGCGAACCCGGCGGACGGGCTGAGCGTGTCCCTCGCCTATGCCTATACCGACGCGATTTTCGACGACTTCGTCGAAGGGGGCGTGGACTATTCCGGCAACCAGATCTCGCGTTCGCCCAAGCACGAGCTCACGCTGGGCGGCTCCTACACCACACCGCTGGTCGACACATGGGATCTCACCGTCGCCGCGGAATACCGCTATGCCAGCGAAATCTTCGACGACAACAACAACCTGCCGCCGGAATACCGGGACCCGACACACTTCCTGGACGCCCGGGTCATCCTGGACAATTTCGACAATGGCATGTCGGTCTCGCTGTGGGGCAAGAACCTGACGGACGAGCGTACCCGGACGTTCCAGGGCGGCTTCCTCGGCGCGAATTTCGGCGCCTTCAATCCGCCGCGTACCTATGGTCTCACGGTGACCTGGCGGCATTGACCCCGGATTGGCGCGTGGGTTGACCCTGAATGGCTCCGGACGATGGCAAGGCGTCCGGAGCCATCCTGTTCTTGTGGAGTATGCTGATGCGATTTTCCTGGACCGTTCTGGCTGTGGCCGGATGCCTGTTCGCCGGCCCCGCGCTGGCGCAGGGTGCGGACGAGACACGCCCTTTCCGCGGGCCGATCGAACCTGATCGTCCGCTCGCGCGGGGCTATAACGACTCCGCCGAGGCCCTGGCCCGGGTCGACGACAATCCGTTGATCGACTGGGCCTACCGCGTCTGGTGCGTCACGGGCTATCGCAGTCCGGAGGATGCGGGGACGGGGCAGGTCGTCGACATGCCCGTGGATCCGTCGCGGGACTATGTGTCGCCGAACGGGTTCTTTCACTCCGAAGGGGCCTACCGGCTGATGCCGTCCGGCGGTGCACGTTTTCTCGACAATGCCTGGTATTTCGGGGCGGACGGTCTGGGCGTGATCGTCGTGCGCACGCCCTCGGGTCTGGTTCTGGTCGATACGATGGGCCGGCCGGAAGACTTCGAACGGGTGGTGCTGTCGGAAATGCCCGCTGCGGGTCTCGATCCGACCGACATCACGCATGTCTTCATCGGGCACTATCATTGGGACCATACCGGTGGCGTCAATCGCATCCGCGAAGTGTCGCCGGACGTGCAGGTGATCATCGGCGGGCCGGATGCCCGGCTCATCGAAACCGCCCGCACCGCCCTTCTGGACGGCGAGATGCCGTCCGATCCGCTGGCGCGGAAGGCGGTTCTCGCCCGCAATGAGCGTCCGGAAACGCCGGAAGGGGCCGCGGACCTCAATGCACTCCGGCTCGAGGCGATCCCGGAGCGTTTCGACGTGCTGGTGGAAGCCGATGCCGGACTGGAGACTGGCGTCCTTATCGTCCCCGTGGCTCCGGACACGGACGTGACCGCCGTACTCAATCCCGGCCACACGCCGGGGCAGATGTCGGTCATCCTGCCGGTCGAGCACCGCGGCGAGATGCACAATCTTCTCGTGATCAGCGGCAATGACAATCCGGACGAGGCTGCACAATACGCCATGTCCATGGACTATCTCCGCTCGGTAGCGGCCCAGCGCGGCGCGGACGTTCTTATCAACACGCACGGCTACCAGAGTGCGATGTTCTACCATCTGCGCCAGCTCATCGAGGATCCGGACGGACCCAACCCCTTCGTCATGGGGACGGACGGGGTCGATCACTTCCTCGGCATCTTCGCGAATTGCCAGCGTGCGACCTTCAATCGTCTGCAGGACGGGACCTGGGACGCGTTCTGACGGCGGTTGCCGATCGGCCGCTCAGGCGGTCGCGCGGATGCGACTCAGCGTGTCGCGCGTCAGGCGGGCGGGACGATGCGTTTCGGCATCGACGGCGCACCAGCAGCTCACCACATCGGCCAGGGTCTTCTCACCGCGCTGGAACAGGGTCCGGAATTGCGCCCGCACGCCTGAGATCCGCTCGAGGATCACGCCCGCTTGAAGACGGTCTTCCAGGAAGGCGGGTTCGAGATAGTTGATCTCGTGCTTGAGGGCGACCCAGAGGCGGCTGGCCACCGCCTCCGGGCCGGCAAACCGTTCCCAGTGCCGGATGATGACGTCCTGCACCCAGCGTACATAGACGGCATTGTTGACGTGACCCATGTGGTCGATGTCGTCCGGCCGGATGTCGATGTCGTAGGTGTGGATCGTCACGGTTCTGTCCCGTCCGGTCCCTAGCTGTCGAAGCCGGGATTCTGTCGCTGCAGCCGGCGCAGCAGGGCCGGCCAGACCAGAAGGTCGGCGGCCTTGCTCAGGCTTGCGGCCTGCTTCTCCACGACATCCTGCACGGGGTCGGCCGGCACAATCAGGCGCGAGCCGGCCTGGGCGGCCACCTGCATGGCGCAGGCGCGTTCCAGAAAATACATGTAGGCGAAGGCTTCGGCGACCGAGGCGCCGACGGTCAGCGTGCCGTGATTGCGCAGGATCATCGCGTGCTTGTCGCCCAGATCGGCCACCAGACGGGGGCGTTCGTCGTGATTGAGCGCGACGCCCTCGAAGTCGTGATAGGCGACCTGGCCATTGAGCAGCATGGCCGTCTGGTTGAGCGGCAGCAGGCCATCTTCTTGGCAGGCCACGCCGGTGCCGTGCACGGTGTGCAAGTGCAGGACGCACTGGGCATCCTCGCGCGCTTCGTGAACGGCGGAGTGGATGGTGAAGC
>Ga0207716_100221_pt1 | contig 35875 bp, 34 predicted proteins | sample TtaePargueraPR_FD_187739 | JGI IMG/M metagenome (GOLD analysis project Ga0207716, IMG submission 187739) | Aerobic enrichment media microbial communities from Bioluminiscent Bay, La Parguera, Puerto Rico - Tt and P2 (5) (SPAdes) | ecosystem: Environmental > Aquatic > Marine > Unclassified ... | reverse complement strand
GCCGGCCGGAGACGGGACGGAGCAGCCGGCCGAGGCGGCCGGTTCAGGGGAAACGGACGCCGGGGAGCCAGGCGATGAGTAGTGCAGAGCGTATCCGCAATCTTCTGGCCGTGGCGCTGATCGCGCCGCTGGCCGCCTGTTCGTCGATCCCGGACATTCCCAATCCGATCAATGCGATCCCGGGTCTGGGCAATGATGACGACGACGATCTCAACGGCACGGCGCCGGACGAGGATCGCATCTCGATCATGAGTTTCGAACAGGGCCTGCAGCTCGATGGCGAAGCCGAGCCTGTCGAACTGCCCACGCCCTATGTGAACCAGGTCTGGCCGCAGCCCGACGGCTATCCCACGCACGCCGTGCAGCACACCCAGGCCAGCGGATCGCTGGACGTGCTGTGGCGCCAGAGTTTCGGCCAGGGCTCGGACAATAGCCGCCGCCTGATCGCGCGACCCGTCGTTGCCGACGGCCGCATCTTCACGATCGACGCGAACGGCCAGGTTTTCGCGCACGATGCCGAGAGCGGAAATCGGCTGTGGTCGACCCGCCTGGAAGGCCCGACCCGTCACGACCGCATGTCCTTCGGCGGCGCCGTCGCCTTCGACGACGGCCGTGTCTACGCCCATGCCGGCTACAATTATTTCGTCGCCCTGGATGCCGATAGCGGCAGCGAGGTCTGGCGCACCGAGACGCTGGTGCCCTTCCATGGCGCGCCGACCGTGGCCGACGGCCGCGTCTTCGTGACCAGCGACAACAACGAACTCATCGCCATGAATGCCGATGACGGCATGGTGCTGTGGACCCATCCGGGCATCGTGGAGACCGCGCGCCTGCTGACGGCGCCGTCCCCGGCCGTGCTGGGCGATCTCGTCGTGGCGCCGTTTGCCTCCGGCGAGCTGATCGCGCTGCGCGTGCAGAACGGCAACCCGATCTGGTCGGACAGCCTGTCCGGTTCCTCGCGCCTGACCGCCGTCTCCGAGATCAACGACGTGGCGGGCAGCCCGGTGATCATGGAAGACACGGTCTATGCCATGAGCCATTCCGGCATCCTCGTGGCGATTTCCCTGCGCACCGGCGAGCGTCAGTGGACCCAGCCGGCCGGCGGGTCCCAGGCGCCCTGGATCGCCGGGAACTACATCTTCGTGACGACGAACGAGGCGGAAATCGTCTGCATGGACCGCCGCGACGGCACCGTGCTCTGGATGACCGAGCTTCAGCTGTTCGAGAACCCGAACAAGCGCCGCAACCGGATCGCCTGGACCGGACCCGTCCTGGCGGGCGGCCGGGTCTTCGTGGCCTCCAGCACCGGCGACGCGGCGATCCTGAACGCCTATGATGGCGAGCTGATCCGCGAGATGGATCTGCGCGACGATGTCTTCATCGGCCCGATCATCGCCAACGAGACGGTCTATGTGCTCACCGACGAGGCGCGCCTGATCGCGCTTCGATAGGGAGCGCATTCGGCCTTCAGCGGCTTTTTGTGATTTCATTCGCCGTGAAATTGCTCTAGGCGCACGCGCATGACAGCACATCTTCCCCGCATCGCCGTCGTGGGACGGCCCAATGTGGGCAAATCCACCCTGTTCAACCGGCTGGCCGGAAAACCGCTGGCGATCGTCGACGATCGCCCGGGGGTCACGCGCGACCGGCGCGAGGCGCGCGGCCGGCTGGGCGACATGGAACTCCTGCTGATCGACACGGCGGGCTATGACGAGGGCGAGAAGTCCGGCCTGGACGCGGAAATGCGCACCCAGACCGAGATGGCGCTGGGCGATGCCGATCTGTGCCTGCTGCTGATCGATGCCCGCGCGGGCGTGACGCCGCTCGACCAGAGCTTCGCCGATGTGATCCGCCGCTCCGGCAAGCCGGTCGTGCTGCTCGCCAACAAGTGCGAAGGCAAGACGGGCGAGAGCGGGCTGATGGATGCCTACGGCCTGGGCCTGGGCGAGCCGGTGGCGATCTCCGCGGCCCATGGCGGCGGGATCGGCGATCTCTACGATGCGGTCGAAGAGGGGCTGGGCGATCTCGCCCGCGACGCCAAGCGCTATCGTGAGGACAAGGACCAGCCGCCATTGCGCATCGCCGTGATCGGCCGGCCCAATGCGGGCAAGTCCACCCTGATCAATGCGCTGATCGGCGAGGAACGCCTGATCACAGGCCCGGAGGCCGGCATCACCCGTGATGCCATCTCCGTCGACTGGGTGTGGGACGGCCGCCGCGTGCGCCTGCACGATACGGCGGGCCTGCGGAAGCGCGGCAAGGTGAGTGACCGGCTGGAGCGGATGAGCGCGGCGGACACGCTGCGCGCGGTGAAGTTCGCCGAGGTGGTCCTGTTGATGATGGATGCCGGCCACCCGCTGGAAAAGCAGGACCTGCATCTCGCCGACATGGCCTACAAGGAAGGCCGCGCCGTCGCCATCGCCGTTTCCAAGATGGACCTGGTGGAGCGCCGCGAGGCCTTCATCAAGGAGATCCGCACCGAGTTCGAACGGCTGCTGCCGCAGATGACGGGCGCGCCCATCCTGCCGATCTCGGCGCTGAAGAAGAAGGGGCTGGAGACCATCATGCCGGCCCTGTCGAAACTGCATGCCGACTGGGACGCCAAGGTGAAGACCCGCGACCTGAACGACTGGCTGCACGAGATGATCGAGCGCCACCCGCCGCCTTCGGTCAACGGACGCCGCATCAAGCCGCGCTACATCACCCAGACCAAGGGACGCCCGCCGACCTTCGTGATGATGTGTTCGCGCGCCGCGGACCTGCCGGAAAGCTACAAGCGCTATCTGGTCAACGGGCTACGCGAGGCCTTCGACCTGCCCGGCGTGCCGATCCGCCTCATCGTGAAGGCCGGCAAGAACCCCTATGTCGACGGGGATCGCGGCGGGTCCGGCGGCAAGAAGGCGGATCAGAAGAAGTAGATCTCTTCACCGGAAATTAGCGTGTCATCCCGGACGGATGCCCCGCGCAGGCGGGGCGTAGATCCGGGACCTATACAGCTCCGCGCGAGCCGGAAGTAGGCTCTACCGTCGTGACAGCCATAACGAACACCGGGATTATGGGTCCCGGCCCTGCAGCCCGCCTGCGCGGGCTATCCGACCGGGATGACAAAGTTGCGGTTCTTGCGAGCACGGCAGCCGCACTATCGGCTCAGCCCGTCTCCAGCCGGTACTTCCGGAACACTTCGCCCTCATAGTCGATCTCGCCGACCATCCTGGCCCCCAGGCGCTCCAGGCCGCGCACATGGCGGCGCGAGGGCGGCAGGAGGAAGGTGATCCAGGGAATGCGCGCATCGGCGCGGGCGAACTCCAGCGCCTTGCGGGTGATCGCCGTGCCGAGGCCGAAACACGCCGGTTTCAGCACCAGGCCGTAGTCCCAGTCGGCGCCCTCCTTCTGGAAACCGCCCCAGCCGGCATAGTCGCCATCGGCGAAGATCGCCCAGTGGCCCAGTCCGTCGCGCGTCCAGCACGCCTCCTTGGCGGCGATGAAGGCGGCGCACATGGCCGTGTCCCAGGCTTCGGTCAGAAGGGGCATGTGTTCGGCCAGGCGCGGATCGGACATGTGCGCGATCAGACGCTCGGGCTGAACCTCGGTCAGGCGCTTGAAGGTGATGTCGGCGCGGGGTGGCATGCCGCACGACTAACACCGCCCCGTGCACCCGCAAAGGACTGCAACCGTGCGCTCACGGCAAGTTGAGTGGCTTTGGCCGTATCGTCCCGCCGGCCGAGGCTACCCCTCGAAGCGCAGGATCTCGCCGTGGCGGGCGCAGTCCGGGCCGACGAGTTCGGACATCAGCGGCCACAGGGCTTTCGGTTCCGGCAGGCTCATCGGATCTTCGCCCGGGAAGGCCTTCGCCCGCATGCGCGTGCGCATGGCGCCGGGATAGACGACATTGATGCGCAGGGAGGGCGAATTGACGTGTTCGGCGGCCCAGGACTGGACCAGCGCGTCGACGGCCGACTTGGAGGCCGCATAGGGCGCCCAGAAGGCGCGGCGCGAACTGGCGGCACCGGAAGAGATGAAGACGGCCCGGCCGGCGTCGGAGGCCAGGAGCGGGCCCTCGAAGGCGCGGATCATGCGCGCCGGTGCGATCAGGTTGACGCCCATCACGCTCTGCCAGGTCTTCGATTTCACCTGGGCGGCCGGTGTCAGCTCGCCCAGCGCGCCGGCGCAGGCGAGCAGGATGTCCAGCTTGCCCCACCGTTCAGAAACGATCTGGCCGAGCTGTTCGATCCCGTCTTCCGACATCAGGTCCATCGGCACGAGGGTGCACGTGCCGCCATCCGCCTTGATGGCGTCGTCCAGCTCCTCCAGCGCGCCCTGGGTGCGCGCCGTGGCGATGACATGGGCGCCGGCGCGGGCCAGTTCCAGCGCCATGGCGTGGCCAATACCCCGCGAAGCCCCGCTCACCAGAGCGAGGCGGCCTTTCAGATCGATATCGGTCATGCGTCCACCAGAAGCGAGAGCTGGAATTCCTTGGCCGAGAGGTCCCGGTCGTGATCGACGAGACGGGTCGGGTATTCGCCGGTGAAGTAGTGGTCGGCGAGCTGGGGATCGGCGTCGTTGCGGTCTTCCCCGACGACGGCCTGGTAGAGCCCGTTGACCGAGAGGAAGGCCAGGCTGTCGGCCTCCAGCTTGGCGGTCATCTCGTCGAGTTCCATGTTCGCCGCGATCAGCTCGTTCCGGCCGGCCATGTCGATGCCGTAGAAGTCCGGGAATTTGATCGGCGGGCAGGCGGAGCGGAAATGCACTTCCGCGGCGCCGGCCTCGCGCATCATGCGCACAATCTTCAGCGAGGTCGTGCCGCGCACGATGGAATCGTCGATCAGCAGGACGCGCTTGCCCTTCACCACGGCCGCATTGGCCGAGTGCTTGCGGCGCACCGAGAGGTCGCGCCGGTCCTGGGTCGGCTGGATGAAGGTGCGGCCCACGAAGTGCGAACGGATAATGCCCAGTTCGAAGGGCACGCCGGAGGCTTCCGAATAGCCGATCGCCGCGGGCACGCCGCTGTCCGGCACCGGGATCACCACATCCACATCGGCCGGGTTTTCCAGCGCCAGCTGGCGGCCCATCTGCTTGCGGGCCTCGTAGACCGAGCGGCCGCCGATCACCGAGTCGGGGCGGGCAAAATAGATGTATTCGAAGGCGCAGATGCGGGCCGGATGGGCCGGGGCGAAGCGCTCCGACCGGATGCCGTCCTCGCTGACGACCACGGCCTCGCCGGGCTCGATGTCGCGGATGAAGGTGGCGCCGACCATGTCCAGCGCACAGCTTTCCGAGGCGAAGATCACCGCATCGCCCAGCGCGCCCATCACCAGCGGACGGATGCCGTAGGGGTCGCGCGCCGCGATCAGGCGGTCATTGACCAGTGCCACGAAGGCGAAGGCGCCCTGGACCTGTTTCAGCGCCTGCAGGACGCGATTGGTCAGCTTGGTCTTCTTCGACTGGGCGGCCAGGTGCAGAACGACCTCCGAATCCGATGTGGACTGGAAGATGGCGCCGTGGCTGACCAGTTCCTCGCGCAGCACGCGGGCATTGGTCAGATTGCCGTTATGGGCCAGGGCGATGCCGCCGCCGCGCACATCCGAATAGAGCGGCTGGACGTTGCGCAGCACCGAGGCGCCCTGGGTGGAATAGCGGGCATGGCCGATGGCGACCTTGCCGGGCAGGCGCTGCGGCATGTCCGGCGAGGTGAAGTTCTCGCCGACAAGGCCGAGATAGCGCTCGATATGGAAACGCGACCCGTCATGGGTCGCGATCCCGCAGGCTTCCTGGCCGCGATGCTGCAGGGCGTGAAGCCCGAGCGCGGTCAGGATGCCGGCGTCCTCGGCATTGTAGACGGCGAAAACGCCGCATTCTTCCTGGGGGCGATCCGTTTCCGGATCGTAAGTGAGCGTGGCAGTGGTGGCGGGGGCCTGGCTCATCCGTCGTCGTCCTGGTCATCCGTGGTCGAACCGATGAGGTCATCTAGTCGGTTTCGGTCGCGGCTTCCATAGGAGCTGTCATTATTTCTTATTGTTTCTGCAATCGGGTCGTCCTCGTCGTCGCGCAGCGGCTGCGTTTCGGCGAGACGCGAGGTTTCCGGCGCCAGCGTCTGCAGGGCGCGCGCCGTGGCGCTGACCAGCGGATAGATGCGCGCCTGGCTGACCCAGCCCGGCGGGCGGCCGTTCTCGCCCATCGTGGCGGCCATGAAGATCACGCCCAGGCCCAGCAGGACCAGGCCGCGGATCACGCCGAAGGCGAAGCCGAGCGTGCGGTCGACGACATTGACGTCCTCGCCCTTGGCCAGGCCCTTGGACAGAGAGCTGGTGACGAAGGTGACGGCCAGATAGACCAGAAGGAAGATCGCGGCACCGACGGCCAGCGGGGCCAGCCAGTCCGGATCGATGATGTCGCGCGCCGGGCCGATGAAGGCCGGCAGGGTCCACAGCGCGGCCAGCGATGCGGCGACGAAGGCGGTGACCGAGAGCGCTTCGCGGACGAAGCCGCGCACCAGCGCCAGAAGCCCCGAGATCAGGAGGATGGCCAGCCCGATCCCGTCAAAGGCACTCAGCGAACTCTCCATCCCCTTACTCCCTACTCTCCCGTCAGGGCCTTCAAAGTCTGCACCAATTCGAGCGCCGTGGCCACGCCGTGCACGCGCACGGGTGCGGTATTGTCGGCGGCGGCCTGGGGGGCGATGGCCGAGTCGAAACCGAGCTTGGCCGCTTCCTTCAGCCGGGCGTCCGAACGGCCGACGGGACGAACATCGCCGGAAAGACTGATTTCTCCGTAAACGACGCCCTTTCCGGGCAGCGCCACATCCATCGCCGAGGAGACGATCGCGGCGGCCACGGCCAGGTCGGCGGCCGGTTCGGTGATTTTCAGCCCGCCGGCCACGTTGAGGAAGATGTCGCGGTTGGAGATGTTCACGCCGCAGCGCGCTTCCAGCACGGCCAGCACCATGGCCAGCCGGCCCGAATCCCAGCCCACCACGGCGCGCCGCGGCGTGCCGAAGGCGGCCGGGGCCACCAGGGCCTGGATTTCCGAAAGGACCGGGCGCGTGCCCTCCATGCCGGCGAAGACGGCGGCGCCGGGATTGGCCTCGCCGCGCCCGTCCAGGAAGAGGGAGGAGGGGTTGGCGACCTGGGCGAGGCCCTTGTCGCCCATTTCGAAGACGCCGATCTCGTCGGTCGGGCCGAAGCGGTTCTTCACCGCGCGCAGGATGCGGAACTGGTGGGCCCGCTCGCCTTCGAAATAGAGCACCGCATCGACCATGTGTTCCACCACGCGCGGCCCGGCGATCTGGCCGTCCTTGGTGACATGGCCGACCAGGATGACGGTGCAGTTGCGCTTTTTCGCGAAGCGCACGAGTTCCTGGGCGCAGGCGCGCACCTGGGCCACCGTGCCCGGCGCGGCGGCCAGCTGGTCGGTCCAAAGCGTCTGGATGGAGTCGATGACGACGATGTCCGGCTTTTCCGACTTCAGCCCGTCGAGAATGTCGTTGAGCGAGGTTTCCGCTGCCAGGGCCACCGGTGCGTCCGCCAGGCCGAGCCGCTTGGCGCGGCGACGCACCTGGTCGATGGCTTCCTCGCCGGAAATGTAGATGGCGCGCGTGTCCTGGCTGGCCAGCTTTGCCATGAGCTGCAGAAGAAGCGTGGATTTGCCGATACCCGGATCGCCGCCGACCAGGATGGCCGAACCGGGCACGAGGCCGCCGCCGGCAACCCGGTCCAGCTCCTCGATGCCCGAGCGCATGCGCGGCGTATCGGGTGTTTCCGCGCCCAGATCGACCAGTTCGAGCCGCGCGGCCCGGCCGCGCTTTTTCGGGGCGGTCGCCTGGGTGCCCAGGGGCGCAGCAGGCGCTTCCTCGACCAGCGTGTTCCACTGGCCGCAACCGTCGCACTTGCCGGCCCATTTGGAATGCACGGCGCCGCAGGACTGGCAGACATAGACGCTGTCGGATCGGGCCATGGGAATGTGTCTCCTTCGATTCCCGGGCATTCAAGCAGGCGAGGGTGACAGAAGGTGTCATTCGCCGGTTCCGTCAAGCTGTCAGACGGCCGGCGGCGAATTGGCCGCAGGCTCCCTCCGGCGGCGGCGCGCGGTCAGCGCCGCTCGGCAGCCGGCTTGTAGATGCGGTGAAAGCGCAGGCCCAGCCGCACGAGGAATTCATAGGAGATCGTCGCCGCGCTGTCGGCCATGTCCTCGATATCCCCGCCCAGGAAGCAGACCGGATGGCCCGGCGCGATGGTCTCGGCGACATCGGTGATGTCGACGCCGATCAGGTCCATCGAGACGCGGCCCAGGATCGGCACGCGGGTCTCGCCGATGCGGCCATAGCCGCCATTTCCGAAGGCGCGCAGCAGGCCGTCGGCATAGCCCGCCGCGACGGTGGCGATGCGGCGCGGGCTGTCGGCCTGGAAGGTGGCGCCATAGCCGACCGTGTCGCCGGGTCTCAGCTCGCGGATCTGGAGCACGGGCGCGTCGATCTCCACGGCCGGCTCGAAGGGGGAGTCATGGCCCGGCGCCGGCACGCCGCCATAGAGCGCGAGACCGGGGCGCAGCACGTCGAAATGATAGTCCGGCCCCAGAAGGACGCCTGCGGAATTGGACAGCGAGGCGGGAATGCCGGGGAAGGCCTCGCGCACGCGCCGGAAGCGTTTCAGCTGCAGCGCGTTGAGCGGGTAGACCGGCTCGTCGGCGCAGGCCAGATGGCTCATGATCTGGCGCACATCGATGGCATCCAGGCGCGCCGGATCGGCGATCAGCGCGTCGGTCTCCTCCGGCCCGAGGCCGAGCCGGTTCATGCCGGTGTCGAAATGCAGGGCGCAGGGCAGGTCCGGCGCCTGGTCGCGCAGCTGTTCCAGCTGGGCCAGCTCGTTGATGACCGGGAAAAGCTCGGCCTCGCGCAAGGCGGGAAGTTCCGCCGGCCAGAAACCGTTGAAGACGTAGATGTCGGCGGGGCGGCCGGCCAGCGCGGCGCGCGCTTCGCGGCCTTCCTGGGTGTGCGCGACGTAGAAGGTGCGGCAGCCCGCATCGGCCAGCGCCGGCACGATCTCGGTCGCGCCCAGCCCGTAGGCATTCGCCTTCACCACGGCGCCGGCATCGGCGCCCGGGGCGAGTTCGCGGATCTTCGCGTAATTGCTCTGGATGGTCGCCAGATCGATGATCAGGCGCGGCGCCGGTTCGGCGCGGGTCTCGTCAGGCGTGTGGGTCTTCAAATCGCGTATCAAGGTCGCTGAACTTCGTGCGGGCACCATCGAAGGCCAGTTTCGCCGTGCCGATGGCACCGTGACGCTGCTTGCCGATGATGACTTCCGCCAGCTTCTCGATGCGGCGGAATTCCTCTTCCCACGCGAGATATTCGGGCGTGTCCTCGCGCGGCTTCTCCCGTTCCTTGTAATAGGCTTCACGGTAGACGAACAGCACGACGTCAGCATCCTGCTCGATCGAGCCGGATTCACGCAGGTCAGACAGCTGCGGTTTCTTGTCGTCCCGGCTTTCCACCTGGCGGGAGAGCTGGGAGAGGGCGATCACCGGGACGCCCAGTTCCTTGGCCAGGGCCTTGAGGTTCTGGGTGACCTCGGAAACCTCCTGCACCCGGCTGTCGCCGGGGCGGGCCTTGGAGGAGGTGACGAGCTGGAGGTAGTCGACCACGATCAGGTCGAGCCCGTGGGTGCGCTTGAGCCGGCGTGCCCGGGCCGCCAGCGCCGAGATGGGCAGGCCACCGGTGTCGTCGATGTAGAGCGGCAGGCCCTGGATCTCCAGACAGGCGTCGCGGATCTCCTCGTACTGGGTCGCGTCGATCGTGCCCTGGCGGATCATGTAGCCGGGAATGCCGGTATAGTCGGCGATCAGACGCGTCGCGAGCTGTTCGGCGGACATTTCCAGCGAGTAGAAGCCGACCACGCCGCCGCTCGTCGTCTTGCGCGAACCGTCGGGCAGTTCCTCGAAGGCGTAGTTGCGCGCCACGTCGAAGGCGATGTTGGTGGCCAGGGCCGTCTTGCCCATCGAGGGACGGCCGGCGAGGATGATCAGGTCGGACGGGTGCATCCCGCCCAGCTTCTCGTCCAGCGCCTTGAGGCCGGAGGAGATGCCCGACAGGCCGCCATCGCGCTCATAGGCCGCCGCGGCGGTCTCCACCGATTCCGCCAGCGCCTGCTTGAAGCTGACGAAGCCGCGCGAGGCGGAACCTTCCTCGGCCAGATTGTAGAGCTGCTGCTCGATCTCCTGGATCAGGTTGCGTGCCTGCACCTCGGCATCGCCGCCGGCGGCGTTGGACAGGTCGTTGCCGATGCGGATCAGCTCGCGGCGCAGGGCCAGCTCGTAGATGATCTTGGCGTATTCGACGGCGGCATTGCCGGTCACCGCGCCTTCCATCAGCACGGCTAGATAGGTCGTGCCGCCGATCTCGCGCAGCCCGTCATCGCGGTCGAACTGGGTTTTCAGCACCACGGCGTCGGCCAGCGAGCCGCGGCCGATCAGGTCGGCGGCGGTCTCGTAGATGCGGCCGTGCACGGGATCGTAGAAATGCCCCGGCTTCAGCCAGTCGGCGACCCGGTGATACATCTCGTTGTCGTACAGCAGCGCGCCCAGGAAAGCCTGTTCGGCATCCAGGTTGTGCGGTGCCGTATCGGCATCGGCGATGTCGGAGTCGTCCTCGACGAACGGCTGCAGCGCGGTGGTCATTCCGATGGTCCCCTGATCCTCGCCAATCCGGGCGAAGAGCGGATCATTAACGGGCCGGCGCAGGCTTGGCCACTGTCCATGGCTGTCAGTATCAGGCGATTCCCGGGGCAGCGTTGAACTTTGTTGATCGCTGTGGATAACCGCCTTCCAGCGTGTCCCCAGAAGCGGTTAGCGCCGGGGGCAGGAGGTTTTCAGTAGCGGGAAAACAAGGGTTTGACGGCGCTGTTTTTCCACAATGCCCGGCTGGGCGCTACTTGCGAAACCAAACCTGGTCGGTCGACCGGAAGATCAGCACGATGGCGATGATCTGAATCACCGTCAGCCAGGCCCCGATGGCGCCGCCGTCGTAATAGGGCAGGAAGGTGGAGAGGACGTAGGCCGTCTTGGCGGCGATGAAATGCACCAGGATCGCCGGGAAGGCCCAGCGCGAGCGCACCAGCAGCAGGGCGGTCGCGGCGAAGGCGGCCAGGCAGGCCAGGGTGAGGGAGGTCTGCAGCGGCCAGTCGATCACCGGCCGCACGTCCGCGAAGGTGACATCCGGCTCGAGGTCGACATAGCGGTCTATGGCGAAGAAGTTGATGCCGACGACGAAATAGCCCTGCGCCACGCCGAGAAAGACGCTCAGCGCGATGGCGACCCAGCGCTCGACGGCGCGGAAGACAGGCGGAAACCCCATTTCGCGATTTTCCAGCAGGCCGCCGGGCGGCCGTTTCTCCCCGATGTGGAGCATTACGCTAGCCGCAAGCGAACGGATTGGCGAGGCACAAAGAAAAAGAGGCGGACCGGGACGGTCCGCCTCTCTTCAGTCCTCGAAAACCGGCAGTGGTTACTGCTCGGTCTCTTCGGTTTCTGCTTCGGCCTCTTCGCCGGCGGTCTCGGCCTCGGCAGCCTGCTGGGCAGCCAGTTCCTGGCCTTCCTCGCTGGCTTCGAACAGCTCGGCCGCCTGGGCCTCGGCAATGGCGCGATCCTCGTCGGCCTGCGACGCGATCACGTCCTCGCCGGCGGCCTGGCGCTCGGCTTCCTCTTCGGAGCGGGCGACATTGATCGTCACGCCCACGGAGACTTCGGCGTGCAGCTTGATACGCACGTCATGGACGCCCAGCGTCTTGATCGGCGCGTTCAGCACGACCTGCGAGCGGCCGACCTTGGTGCCGCTTTCCGACACGATGTCGGCGATGTCGCGCGAGGTCACCGAACCGTAGAGCTGACCGCTCTCGCCGGCCTGGCGGATCATCACGAAGCTTTCGCCGTCGATCGTTTCGCCGGACTTGGCCGCTTCCGCAGCGCGTTCCGCATTGCGCTTTTCCAGCGCTTCGCGTTCGGCTTCGAAACGGGCCATGTTGGCTTCGGTGGCGCGCAGCGCCTTTTCCTGCGGCAGCAGGTAGTTGCGGGCGAAGCCCGGACGCACGGTGACGACGTCACCCATGGCACCCAGGTTTTCCACGCGTTCCAGGAGAACCAGTTTCATGTGTCAGTCCTCCCTCAATCGACCACGTAGGGCAGCAGGGCCAGCTGGCGTGCGCGCTTGATGGCGCGGGCCAGTTCCCGCTGCTTCTTGGCCGACACCGCGGTGATGCGGGACGGAACGATCTTGCCGCGTTCGGACATGTAGCGAAGCAGCAGCTTGGGGTCCTTGTAGTCGATCTTCGGCGCGTTTTCGCCGGAGAACGGGCAGACCTTGCGGCGACGCATGAACGGACGGCGTGCCGGCAGATTGGAAATGTTTCCGGAAGACATCGGTCAGTCCTTTCTAGTTGCGGTCGCGGCGGCCGCGGCGATCATCCTTCTTGGACAGGATCGCGGACGGCTCTTCGCTGTGTTCGTCGACGCGGACCGTCATGTGACGGATCACGTCTTCGGACAGGCGCTGGATACGGTCGAGTTCGGCAATGACGTCCGCGGGGGCGTCCATGTCGATCAGGCCGTAATGACCTTTGCGGGACTTGTTGATGCGGTAGGCAAGGTTGCGCAGACCCCAGTATTCGGTCTTGCCGGTCTTGCCGCCCTTTTCTTCGATCAGGGCTTTGGTCTCTTCGAGAAGAGATTCCATCTGCGCCGGCGAGATGTCCGGACGCGCAATGAAGATATGCTCGTAAAGTGCCATGTCGGCTCCCTTCCTAAACGGTTGCGGCGCACACCATGCCGAAGGGTCGGGCAGGTCTGCGGCGGCTCCGTTATCCCAAGGCTCCTGCACCATGCAGGACCCGTCCGGAAAACGGACCGCAACCAAGCGAAGCGCGGCCATACCTGAATTGAATGCACAGTGCAAGGCGCAAGCACCCTTGCGCGCGGCCTCCCGCAGGCGCTATCGAGCGGACCAACGAAAGTCGGCCAGTCAGAGTCGGGCCAATCAAACTCGGGCCAATCAGAGTTGGGCCAATCAGAGTTGGGAAGGGAATACTCCATGAAACTTGCCTTCGTCTTCCCCGGTCAGGGCAGCCAGGCTGTCGGCATGGGCCAGGAACTGGCGGAACGCTTCGCCAGCGCCAAGGCCGTGCTGGACGAGGTGGATGCCGCACTGGGCCAGGACCTCTCCGGTCTCATGGCCAACGGCCCCATCGAGGACCTCACCCTCACCGAGAACGCCCAGCCCGCCCTGATGGCGGCCAGCCTGGCGGTGATGGCGGTACTGCGGGACGAGTTTGACGTAAACGTCAACGCCGCCGAATTCGTCGCCGGTCACAGTCTTGGCGAATATTCGGCGCTCGCCGCGGCCGGGGCGCTGTCGGTCACCGACGCCGCCAAGCTGCTCAAGCTGCGCGGCCAGGCGATGCAGAAAGCCGTGCCGGTCGGCGCGGGCGCCATGGCGGCGCTGCTCGGCGCCGACGAGGAACTGGCGGCCAAGGCGGTGAATTCCGGCGCCCATCTGGGGCCCTGCCAGATTGCCAACGACAATGCGCCCGGCCAGATCGTGATCTCCGGCGCCAAGGCGGCCGTCGAGGCGGCGATCGCCACGGCGAGCGATCTGGGCCTGAAGAAGGCCATGCTGCTGCCGGTCTCCGCCCCCTTCCATTGCGAGATGATGCAGCCGGCCGCCGATGCCATGGCCGAGGCCCTGGCCGCCGCGACGATTGCCAAACCGGCCGTGCCGGTGGTGGCCAATGTCACCGCGCGCCCGACCGACGATGTCGAGACGATCCGCAAACAGCTCGTCGAGCAGGTCACCGGCCGCGTGCGCTGGCGCGAGAGCGTGATGTGGATGGTCGAGGAGGGCGGTATCGACACGCTCGCCGAGGCCGGCTCGGGCAAGGTGCTCACCACCATGCTCAAGCGCACGACCAAGGACGCCAAGGGCCTCGCCCTCAATTCCGCCGACGATCTGGAAGCCTTCGCGGCGGCTCTCAAGGAGTAGACCCAAATGTTCGATCTTACCGGCAAGAACGCCCTCGTGACCGGTGCCACCGGCGGTCTGGGCAATGCCATCGCCCGCAAGCTGCACGCCCAGGGGGCCACGGTCGCCCTGTCGGGCACGCGGGAAAACGTGCTGCAGGAGCTGGCCTCCGAACTGGGCGAGCGCACCCACGTCCTGCCTTGCAACCTGTCCGACGCCGAGGCCGTCGACGCCCTGCCCAAGCAGGCCGCCGAGGCGATGGGTTCTCTGGATGTGCTCGTGGCCAATGCCGGCATTACCAAGGACCAGCTCCTCATGCGCATGAAGGACGAGGACTGGGACACGGTGATGAAGATCAATCTGGAAAGCTATTTCCGCCTGTCCCGCGCCGCCCTGCGCGGCATGATGAAGGCCCGGTGGGGCCGTATCGTCGGCATCACCTCCGTGGTCGGCGTCACCGGCAATCCGGGCCAGACGAATTACTGCGCCTCCAAGGCCGGCATGATCGGCTTTTCAAAGTCGCTGGCCCAGGAAGTCGCCGCGCGCGGCGTGACGGTGAATTGCGTCGCGCCCGGTTTCATCGCCTCGCCGATGACCGATGCGCTCACCGAAGAGCAGAAGTCGGCTATTCTTGCGAAAATTCCCGCCGGCGACCTGGGATCGGGCGACGATATCGCCGCCGCGGTCGTCTATCTCGCCAGCGCGGAAGCCCAGTATGTCACCGGCCAGACCGTTCATGTGAACGGCGGCATGGCGATGATCTAGCGGGCAAAATCGAGTTTGCGGACACACAGACACATTCTGGCGTCACGCCGACATGTGTGCTAGGTGCCCGCGCATCCTGAGGGAAGGTCATGTCTTTCGGCACTTCCCGTCCTGTCCTGCACCGCTATAGTCTCGCGGTGATTCATTATGAGGGTCTGAAATGTCTGACGTTCTCGAGCGCGTTAAGAAAATTGTTGTCGAACATCTCGATGTCGAGGCCGACAAGGTCACGGAAAATGCGAGCTTCATCGACGACCTGGGCGCTGACAGCCTGGACAATGTCGAACTGGTGATGGCGTTCGAAGAAGAATTCGACATCGAAATCCCGGATGATGCCGCCGAGCACATCCAGACGGTCGGTGACGCCGTGAAGTTCATCTCCGAGAAGGTGGGCTAACGACCCCTTCATGCGTCGCGTCGTTGTCACGGGTATCGGCCTCGTAACGCCGCTGGGCTGCGGGCGGGAAGTCGTCTGGGAACGTCTTCTCGCCGGTCAGTCGGGGCTGGGACCCATCGAGCATTTCGAAACCGACGATCTGGCCTGCCGGATCGCCGGGCTTGTTCCACGCAGCGACGGACGCGGCGGCGGGCGCGAGGGCGATGCCGGGGTGTTCAATCCCGACGACGTCATGAGTGCCCGCGACCGGCGCCGGGTCGATGATTTCATTCTCTACGGCATTGCCGCCGCCGACGAGGCGCTTGCCGACAGCGGATGGACCCCGCAGACCGACGAGGACAGGCATCGTACCGGCGTCATGATCGGCTCGGGCATTGGCGGTCTGGAAACCACCTACCAGGCCTCGGTCGATCTGCACGACAAGGGGCCGCGCCGCCTCTCTCCCTTTGTCATTCCCGCCATGCTGATCAATCTGGTCTCCGGCCAGGTGTCGATCCGTCATGGCCTGAAAGGCCCCAACCACGCCGTGGTGACGGCCTGTTCCACCGGTGCCCACGCCATCGGCGATGCGGCCCGCCTGGTCGCGCGCGGCGATGCCGACGTGATGGTGGCCGGCGGCGCGGAAGCCGCCGTATGCCGCCTGGGCATTGCCGGCTTCGTCGCCTGCAAGGCGCTCTCCACCGGTTTCAACGACACGCCGGAAAAGGCCTCGCGCCCCTATGACACGGACCGCGACGGGTTCGTCATGGGCGAGGGCGCCGGCATCGTCGTGCTGGAAGACTACGAACACGCCAAGGCCCGCGGCGCCACGATCTATGCCGAGGTGAAGGGCTATGGCCTGTCCGGCGACGCCTATCACATCACCGCGCCGGCCGAGGACGGGGATGGCGGTTTCCGCTCCATGTCCGCCGCGCTCAAGGATGCCGGCGTCGCGCCGGACGAGGTCGACTATGTCAACGCGCACGGCACCTCCACGCCGCTGGGCGACGAGATCGAGCTGCGCGCCGTGGAGCGCCTGTTCGGCGACCGGGCCGACAGCCTGGTCATGTCCTCGACCAAATCGGCGATCGGCCACCTGCTCGGCGCGGCCGGGGCGGTCGAGGCGATTTTCTCGGTCATGGCGATCCGCGACGGTGTCTGCCCGCCGACGCTGAACCTGGACAATCCCTCCGTTGAGACGGCGATCAATCTGGCGCCCAAGGCGGCTGTTAAAAAGCCGGTCCGGGCCGCCCTGTCGAACTCTTTCGGATTCGGCGGGACCAATGCCTCCGTGGTATTCGTCGCCGCAGAGTGACACCAGCCGGGGAAGTCTGAATGAGCGAGGCGGCCGCGCCGAAGTCCGGTAACGGGCTGGCAAAATTCCTGATCGGATTGCTGATCGTTCTGGTCGTGCTGGCGCTTGCCGCGGCCGGCGCGGTCTATGGCGGCTATCGCTGGCTGCAGGCGGAATTCGCCGCGCCGGGCCCGGCCCAGGAAGAGACGATCGTCCTTCTGCCGCGCGGCGCCGGCCTGATCCGCATTGCCGGACAGCTGGAAGAGGAGGGCGTGATAGAGGATCGCCGCATCTTCCGTGCCGTCATCACCCTGGACGAGGGCGACCGCTCGCTGCGCGCGGGCGAGTACCGCATCCCGGCCAACGCCTCCATGGCCGACATCTACGAACTCCTGCGCTCCGGCGAGACCGTGCAGCACCCGGTCACTTTCGCGGAAGGCCTGACCAGCGCCATGATCGTGGCCGTGCTCAACGAGGTCGAGGTGCTGACCGGCGAGATCGCCGCGGTGCCTGAAGAGGGCACGCTCCTGCCGGAGACCTATCTGGTCACCCGCGGCACGCCGCGCCAGGAGGTCATCGATCGTATGGCCCAAGCCCAGGACGCGCTGCTCGACGAGCTCTGGCCGAACCGCGCCGAGGACCTGCCCTTCGACACGCGCGAGGAAGCGATCATCCTGGCCTCCGTGGTGGAAAAGGAGACCGGCATCGCCTCGGAACGGCCCGAGGTCGCTGCCGTCTTCGTCAACCGGATGCGCCGCGGCATGCGCCTGGAGAGCGATCCGACCATCATCTACGGCATTTCGCAGGGCGAAGCGCTGGGCCGGGGCCTCTACCGCTCCGAACTCGATAATGCCGACAATGAGTGGAATACCTACCAGAATGACGGCCTGCCGCCGACGCCGATCGCCAATCCGGGCCGCGAATCCCTGGCCGCCGTGCTGAACCCGGCCGAGAGCAGCGCACTCTTCTTCGTCGCCGACGGCACGGGCGGGCATGTCTTCGCCGATACCTATGCCCAGCACCGCCGCAATGTCGCCCAGTGGCGCCGTATCGAGCGCGAACGCCGCAATGGGGGCCGCTGATGGCCGTGCTGTCGGGCATGACGGGCTTTGCCCGCTGCGAGGGCGTTGAGGGCGACTGGCGCTGGAGCTGGGAGGCGCGCAGCGTCAATGGCAAGGGGCTGGAGGCGCGCTTCCGCTTTCCCGCCGGTTTCGACCGTCTGGAGGCCAAGGCGCGCGAGCTCGCCAAGGCCCGCTTCAACCGGGGCAATGTGCAGGCCACGCTGACGCTGAAGCGCGATGCGGCCGGCGCCGGTATCGATATCGACACGGCCCGTATCGACGCCCTGCTGCGCGCGTCGCAGCCCTATATCGAGAACGGCCGGCTGCAGCGGTCGACATTCGAAGGTCTTGCCGGCCTGGCCGCCTCGCTGGGCGGCAGCATGCCGGATGAGGCCGATGCCGGTCTCGACACGGCGGTTCTGGACGGTCTGGCACAGGCCCTCGATGCGCTGCAGGCCGCGCGCCGCCGGGAAGGCGCGACGCTGGAGCCGGTGCTCAACGGCCATATCGACACAATCGAGGATCTCACGCGTCAGGCCGCCGGCAGCGCGGCCGTGCGCATCGACACGATACGCGACCGGCTGGCGGCGAAATTCGCCGAACTTCTGGACGGCGACCTGCCGGAAGACCGGCTCGCCCAGGAGGCGGCGGTCATGGCCGTGAAGATGGATGTGCGCGAGGAGCTGGACCGTCTGGAGGCGCATATCGCCTCGGCGCGCGAACTGATCGCGGGCGGATCGCCGGTCGGGCGCAAGCTGGACTTCCTATCGCAGGAGTTTAATCGCGAAGCGAACACTCTATGCTCGAAGTCCTCCGATTCTTCACTCACGCAGATCGGGCTGGCGATCAAGAACGCCATCGATCAGTTCAGGGAGCAGGTGCAGAATGTCGAGTGACGGCCATATCGGACCGATTTTCCGCGGCCGGCGACGCGGTGTCCTGCTGGCCCTGTCCAGCCCCTCCGGGGCGGGCAAGACGACGCTGTCCAAACGCCTGATCAGCCAAAATCCGGACGTGATCCTCTCCGTCTCCGCCACTACGCGCGATCCGCGCCCCGGCGAGACCGACGGCGAGGACTATCACTTCATGTCCGTCGAGGATTTCAAGGCCCAGGCCGAGGCCGGCGAATTCTTCGAATGGGCCGAGGTGTTCGGCCGCTATTACGGCACGCCCAAGACGCCGGTCATGGAGGCCGTCGAGGAAGGCCGCGACGTGGTCTTCGACATCGACTGGCAGGGCGCTCAGGCGATCGCCGAACAGGCGCCGGAGGACACGGTCCGCGTCTTCATCCTGCCGCCCTCGCTGGAGCTTCTGGAAGACCGGCTGCGCAAGCGCGGCCAGGACACGCCGGACATCATCAAGGGCCGCATGGACCGCGCCAAGGACGAGATCTCGCACTGGCACGAATACGACTACATCATCGTCAATGACGATTTCGCCCGCGCCCTGGAGAAGCTCAGCCTGATCCTGCACGCCGAACGCCTCAAGCGCACGCGCCATCCCTGGCTGGACGATTTCGTCGACGCCATCATGAACGAGGAATAGGGCCTCAGCCCGTCTTCGCGGCGCGCCAGGCCTCGGCCAGCCGCCGGAACCCCGCGACATCCACTGTCTCCGCCCGCGCGCCCGGATCGATCCCGGCTGCCGTGAGAAGCTCTTCCGCGCTCGCCGTCGTCTGTCCGGCCGCCTGGGCCAGGCTGCGGCGCAGCGTCTTGCGGCGCTGGCCGAAGGCCGACGCCGTGACGATGCCCAGTGCTTCAACATCTTCAAAGCGCTCGTTGTCCGGCAGGGGCTCCAGCACCACGACGGCGCTGTCCACCTTGGGCGGCGGGGTGAAGGCGCGGGCGGGCACTTTCAGCCCCATACGCACCTGACAGCGCGCCTGGGAGATCACGGCCAGCCGGCCATAGGCCTTGCCGCCCGGCGCCGCGACGACGCGGTCGGCGACCTCGCGCTGGAACATCAGCACCGCGCGGGTCCACCAGACCGGTTCCGCCTCCAGCCATTTGATCAGCAATAGCGTGCCGACATTGTAGGGCAGGTTGGACAGGATCACCCGCTCGCCACCGGCGGGCAGGAGCGCGTCCTCGTCGACCTGCAGGGCATCGGCTTGGACGATGTCCAGACGCCCGCCCGAGGCCGTTCCGATCTCCTCCAGCGCGCCGAGGAAGCGGTCGTCCTTTTCCACCACGGTCAGCGATTTCGCGCCGGCGGCCAGGATGGCGCGCGTCAGCCCGCCCGGTCCGGGGCCGACCTCGATGGCGTGCGCCGCCGACATGTCGCCGGCCAGGCTGGCGATCTTTCCGGTCAGGTTGAGATCGAGCAGGAAATGCTGGCCGAAGGCCTTGTTGGCGCCCAGCCCGTGTTGCGCGATCACTTCGCGCAGGGGCGGCAGGCTGTCGAGGCTCATGCGCGGTGCTCCGCGATGAGAGCGGCCTCGCGGATCGCCGCGATCAGGCTGTCGGCGCGGGCCTCGCCGCTCCCGGCAATGCCGAAGGCGGTGCCGTGATCGGGCGAGGTGCGCACGACGGGCAGGCCCAGCGTGACGTTCACCCCGCCATGGAAGTCCAGCGTCTTTACCGGGATCAGGCCCTGGTCGTGATAGAGGCAGATCGCGGCGTCGTAGCCGGCGCGGGCCTCGGCATGGAACATCGTGTCCGGCGGCAGGGCGTCGGTGATGTCGATGCCCTCGGCGCGCAGACGTTCAGCGGCCGGATTGACGGTCTCGATCTCCTCGCGGCCCAGCGCGCCGCCTTCGCCCGCATGCGGGTTGAGGCCGGCCAGGCCGAGCCGCGGCGCAGCGATGCCGAAATCCCGCCTGAGGGCGTGATGGGTCAGCCGGGCGATGTGTTCGATGCGCTCGCCGGTGATCGCGTCGAGCGCCTGGCGCAGGGGCAGGTGGATGGTCACCAGCACGACGCGCAGCCCGCCGCCGGAGAGCATCATGGCGGGGCCGCGCGGTCCGTCGAGCGGGGCCTGTGCGGTCAGGTCCGCGAGGTATTCGGTATGGCCGGGAAAGTCGAAACCGGCCTCGTAGAGCACCGCCTTGGAGATCGGTGCCGTCACCAGCGCGCTGGCCTGGCCCTCCAGGCACAGGGCGACGCCGGTCTCGATCGCGGCCTTCACGGCGTCGGCATGGGCCGGATCCGGCCGGCCGGGCGCAACGGGTGCCGTGCAGGTCTCGTAGGGCTGGAAGACGGCGAGAGGCCCGGGCGGTGGCGGACCGAAGGCGTCGAGCACCTGCGGCGGTTCCAGGCCCAGCGCCTCGGCCCGGTCGCGGAACACGGCCGCATCGCCCAGCGCCACAAGGGACGGGGTGTCACTGCCGGAAAGGGCGGCCTGGGCCTTGAGGATGATCTCGGGGCCGATCCCGGCCGGATCACCCATCGACACGACGATGGGTGAGGGGCGGCTCATCAGCTGCGGATCTCGATCGTCGCGTCGCGGCGCAGATCGCGCAGCCAGCGGCGCGAGAGCAGCGACAATTGCTGGCCGCGCAGCTGTGATTCCAGGTCGTCGCGGCTGGGCACGCCCGGGCCGGCGATATTGCGTTCGCACACGATCAGCGCCTGCAGGCCGGACGCGTTCTCGATCACGCCGGTATTATCGCCGGCGTCGAGCGGCTCCAGCGCCTGGCGGATCTCGTCGCGCATGGCGTCGGCACCGATCCCGCCGAGCGGGCTGTGAATGGCGCCTTCGAATTCTCCGGCCAGGGCCTCGCTGTCGGAACAGGTCGGATTCTCGTCGAGCGCCCGTGCCAGGCGGCGGCGCGTATCGTCGCCGACCACGCTGTTGGGCAGGGTGATCTGGACCAGGTCGTATTGCAGCGTCGTGGTGCCGTCGCGCACGCCCACCAGGGCGATGACCATGTAGCCGCCGGGCACCTGGACCGGGTTGGACAGCGCGCCGCGGCCGTCGGAGCGCTCGAACTGGCGGCGCATTTCCGGCATGATCGCCGCGACTTCCGGCTGCAGCTGGGAGGCCACGATCCAGCCGATATCGCCGCCGGAGGCCGCCGAGGGCGCATCGGAGAATTGCCGCGCCAGCTCGGGGAAGGCGGCGCCCTGCTGCAGCTGGTTCATCACGGCGATGACGCGCTGCAGGGTGGCCTGTTCTTGGCCCGGGCGGGGCACTTCGAAGAACATCTCGAAAATGCGGTACTGGGGCTGGGAGGCGCTGGCGGCGAGCCGCTCCAGGGCCAGTTCGATCTGCTGTTCGGAAATCCGGATGCGCGAGCCGTAGCGGCTGTGGACCAGGATCTGCCAGGCGATTTCCGATTCCAGCTGATGGCGCAGCGTGGTCACGTCGACGCCGGAATTCTGCAGGTCGGCGATAATGGCATCGATCGTGGTGTTGTTGCGGTTGGCGAGGTCCAGCAGGGAGTTGGTGATCTCCTCGTCGTCGACCTCGATCTCGTATTCGCGCGCTGCCTGCAATTGCAGGTGCTCGTCGATCAGGCCGCGGATCGCCTGGTCCTGGATGCGGGCCAGCGTGTCCTGGTCGATCTGCGACATGCCGGTCGAGGCGATGATCAGGCGCATGCGGTTGCGCACATCGACCGTGGTGATCGGTTCGTCGTTGACGAGTGCGGCAACCCCCTCCGTCGACTGGGCGTGCGCACCACCGCCGGCGAACACCGTCGCGGTGACTGCCGTCAGGGCGGCAAACAGGGCAAGGACAAGGGTCTTGGCGCAGGTCATAAGCAATCGCATTTCGGTTCGGCGCGGAACATTACTCAAACTCGGCAGACGCGCAATCACGGGACACTGTTAGCGGCCGGGGTCGACGCTGCCGAGTGTAAAGAGGGTAATCCGGACTTGGATGGATTCCGAGGGGCCCAGGCGTTGGATGCCCAGGTCCTCGCGCTGGTAGACGATTTCGAACTGGGTGCACTCGTCGCGATAGAGGAAACCGGTCTCCTGGCGGCGCGACAGGTCGCGGTCGATATCGCGGATGACGCGGGCCACGGCGCTCCAGCGCTCGGTCATCTGCACGCGCACATCCGCGCGCAGCTCGCGTTGCGGGCCGCGGCTGGACGTTGCGGCATCGTCGCTCGTGTCGAGATAGCCGACCGTCGCGTTGACGCGCTCGCCGCGGTAACTCGCGTCGAATTGCAGCGTGTTGACGTCGAAGTCCTCGGTATCCAGCCGGGTCGAGAGCTCCGCGGAGAACTGGCCGAGATCGATCTCGCCGGCGACGACATAGTCCGAACTGTCCTCGAACAGGCCGCTGGTCTCGGAGAAGGCGGGCTCGCCGTCGAGGCGCTCGCTGCGCCCGACAAAGCCGCGCACACGGTTGCTCTCGCCCCAGAAGGCGGATGCCCTGAGGCCGTAATTGGCGCGCTGGCCCTCTTCCCAGATGTCGTAACCGGCGGCGCGCACGGGCTCGAACAGCATGCTTTCGTCGACTTCGGTGGACTGGCTGTCCTCGTTGAGCACGCGATTGCTCTCCGGGTCGTCCGAGGCGGCCACCAGGGAGAGGACCGGCTCGATCACCAGGTCCACCGCCTCGCCGGCGCGATAGAAGGGCCAGCTGAATTCGGTGCCCACAAGGCCCAGTTCGCGGGAGAAGCTGTCGCTGTCCGGCTCGCCGGCCGGCACGTCGAGGTCGGACAGGTCGTAATAGTCCGCCCGGGCATAGGCGAAGGGTTCCACCACCACGCCGCCCGGCGCGACCCAGCGCGTGCGCCAGTCCAGCGAGGAACTCGCGCGGGTATAGTCGGCGCCTTCCTCGCGGGTGATGTGGACGGTGTTGCCGTTGAGCGAGAACCGGCCCCAATTCTGCGGCGCGTCGAACACCTGGGTGATATCGATCTGCGGGGCGAGCACCGGCAGGGTGTCGTCGTCGAGATTGGTGCGCAGCGACTGGTAGGTGGCGGTCAGCACCGAGCCATAGCGATGGCGGGTGCGGTTTTCCAGGAAGAGCTGGCTGACGAGCTGGCGGTTCACCGCCTCGATCGGCTGGCCGAGATCCTTGGCGCGTTCGGAGAAGTCGTAGCGGCGCAGGTGCAGATCGTCCGAAGCGCGCTGGATGCCGAAGCCCCACCGCCAGTTCTCGTTGATGTCGAACCGGCCGCCGCCGAAGACGTGCCAGCGCCACTCCTCCTCGCCGAACCGCTCGCCGTCGCTGTCGATCTCGGCCTCGTGCGTGACGGAGGCCTCGAACTCGGTATAGCCGGACCAGAATCGCTTGCGGTACTCGGTGTAGAGCAGCGGGTTCACATTGGTCATCACCCGCGGTGCCACGACGATGTCCTGGGAGGGCGAGATCGACCAGTAATAGGGCTGCTGGTAGACGAAGCCGAGGCGGGAGGAGACGCCCACCTTGGGGAAGAGGAAACCGGACCGCCGTTCCGAGGACGGGTCGGCATGGGCGAAGACCGGCGTGTAGAGCACGGGAACGCCCAGCACCTCGAACCGCGCATCGCGGTAGTAGATCATCTGGTCTTCGGCGTCCTGGTGGACCTGCCGGGCGCGCAGCCGCCAGGTCGGCGTGCCGCTGCCGTCCTCGCACAGCTCGCAGGCCGTGTAGTAGGCGTCGCGCAGGGTCAGGGAGGCGTCCTCGTCGCGGATCGCCGAGGCGGCGGCGACGCGGCCGTTCCGTTCGAGCATGGAGGCGAAGCCCAGCGCCACGCCCGAGGCGAGGGCGCTGTCCAGCTCGACCTCGTCGGCATATTGCGGATAGGGGCCCTGGCCGATGATGACGACATGGCCGCGCGCGATCACGCGATTGCTGGCGGGATGGTATTCCAGCTCGTCCGCCATCAGCGTGCGGTCCTGCTGGCGTACGCGCACATTGCCATGGGCGAGATAGCCGCCCTCGGCGAGGTCCTCGATGCGGTCGGCTTCCAGATAGATGGGCGGGTCGGCAGGCTGCGCCTGCTGGCCCAGGGCGGGGCTGGCGAGCGCAAGCGCGGTCGTGCTCATCAAAACGGCCGCTAGGCGGCGAACCTGTGACGCCATGCGCGTCATCCCCTCATCTGTCCCGGACCCCGGCCGACCGGATGCAACCTGACTAGCCGAACACGTCCGCAACGTCCATGCCGTCAGCCGTCTTCGGTCGACGCGATATAGGTCAGTGCGATCAGCGCGGTGAGCGCCGGCGCGGCCCAGGCCGCGGTGAGTGCCGGCAGGGCACCGGTGGCGCCGAAGGAGCTCAGCACTTCCTGGAAAAAGAACATCACGAAGCCGGCCAGTCCGCCGGCCATGGCGAAGGCGGCCGCACCGCCCAGCCGGTGCAGGCGCAGCGTGGCCGCCGCCGCGATCAGCGTCGCCGCCAGCAGGGTCAGCGGCAGGGCCAGCAGGCTGTGCCAGCGCAGCTCGTAGCGCGCCGTGGCAAGGCCGGCCTCCTGCGCCGAGGCGATCAGGCCGGGCAGGTCCCAGAAGGATACGCCCTGGGGCGAACGGGCCCGTTCGAACAGGGCCTGGCGGTTGATCTCGGTGGGCAGGGTCACCAGGCCCAGCTCCAGCGCGCTCTCGTTCGGCGTGCGCTCCACTGCCTCGGAGACCTCCCAGAACCCGTCCATCAGCCCGGCCGAGACGGCATCGATGCGGCGTTCCAGCCCGGGAACGCCCTCATCGTCGAGCGAGAAGTGGTAGAAGGTCGGCTCGCGCAGCTCTTGCCGGTTCTCCTCCAGCGCCGTGGCGGAAATCACCGTGAAACCGTCCGCCGTCGTCTCGCGCAGCCAGACCGGCTCCTCCACGCCCGGTGTCTGGCGCACATTCATCAGCGCGTCGCGCCGGCGCTGGAATTCCGCATTGCCGGCCGAGGCAAGCGGGTTGAGCGCCGTGGCGCCGATCACCCCGGCCACGACGGCGAAGATCATCGGTGCGGTCAGGATACGCCAGGCCGACATGCCCGAGGCCCGCATCACGATCAGCTCGGAGCGCCGGTTGAGCCGGAACAGCGAGGTCAGGATGCCGAACAGGAAGATGAAGGGCAGGGTGGTTTCCAGCAGGGAGGGCGTCTTCAGCAGGGTCAGGCCGAGCAGGTCGAAGGTGGAGACGTCCACCCGCGTGCCGATGGCGCGCGACTGTTCGACGAAATCGACCAGGATGATCACCGTGGCGATGGTCGCCAGCGCCAGACCCAGCCCGCTCAGCGTCTGGGTGAGCATGTAGCGGTTGAGACGGCCCCCGGTCATGCCGTGGCCTCCGCGATGGCGGCGGTTTCCGGCTGGCGTTTGGGACGCCGGCGCGCGGGCCAGTAGATCACCGCCAGGGCGCCGACGGCGCCGGCCAGCGGAATGACGTACTGCATCGCATTCATCGCGCCGTCGTCGGCGCTGGCCGACTGCACGCCGAAGCCGACCAGCCGCATTGTCATTCCTGCAGCGACGGCGATCATCACGCGGCGCGAATGGCCCATGCGCGAATGGTCGCCGGCCAGGAAGGCGGCCGCGGCGATCAGTGCGAAGGCGATGTTGTAGAGCGGCGCGGAGAGCCGGTAGTGGGCTTCCGCCCAGGCCCGTTCGGGACCGCCGGTGCGGGCGATCGTGCCGGCATCGGGCCAGATCAGCTCGTGCAGGAAGCGGTCGCTTTCCTTGAAGAACATCGCATCGACCGGGCCGATGAACTCGCCCAGATCGAACTCGGTGCGCGTGAAAGTGCCGTAGAACAGCTCGCCCGCCTCGTCGATCTGCTGGCGGTTGCCGTCGATCAGCACCATCACCGAACGCTCGTCGGTGCGCACGACCACGCCCTCGCGGGCCGACAGGGTGGATTGCTGCTCGCCGCGCGTATCGTCGATCAGGATGTCCTGCATGCGGCCCGAGCGGTCACGGTCTCGCGCATAGATGGTGACGCCGTCGCCCAGCTGGGTGAAGGCGCCGGGCGTGATCAGGCTGGCTGCCACGTCCGAGCGCAAGGCGTGTATCGAGCGGCGCATCTCCCGGTAGGAGACCGGCTGGACGAAGAGGTTGATCGCCAGATTGGCGATCATCACATAGACCGCCAGGCGCAGGACAGGCGTGATCATGCCGAACCGGCCCAGCCCGGAGGCCTGGGCGACGACCAGCTCGCTGTCGCCGGACAGGCGGTTGAGCGTGGACAGCACGGCGATGAACAGCGCCAGCGGCACCAGCAGCGCCGTCAGGTGCGGCAGGGCCAGCACGGTGACCTTGATGAAGGTGAAGGCGGTTTCCGAATAGCCGGAGATCAGGTCCACATTCGACAGCGATTGCGTCAGCAGGGCCAGCGCCGCAAAAGCCGCCACCGCCGTAAGGAAGGGCCAGAGCAATTGCTTGAAGAAATACCGCTGTACGAGAATCATGATCCGGCTTGTGCTGTGCGTCCCGCCTTCTATCTCACGTCGTGATCGGATACCACTTCCGCGACATATGTTTTCCGCTCGAATGACATGTTCGGGCCTGTTCCAGACCGGAGAGGGAAGCCATGAAAATCGAATTCGCCGCTGCCGCCAGCCCGTCGGGCGCGATCGCCGTTCCCGTCTATGAGGGGGCCGCCCTTTCCGCCGCCGCGGAGAAGCTGGACGGAGCCACATCCGGCGCGATCAAGCGCGCCCTGGCCGGTTCGCGCTTCAAGGGCAAGGCGGGCCAGACGCTGGAGCTCGTCGCGCCGTCCGGCGTGGACAACAGCCGCATCGTGCTGTTCGGCCTGGGCGAGAAGGACAAGCGCTCCGCCTCGGCCCTGGAAAAGGCCGGCGCGGCCGTCGCCAAACTCCTCCTGCTGAGCGGCGAGACGACCGTGTCGCTGTCGTTGAGCGGGGAAAGCGATGCGGACGGCGCCGCCCGTGCGGCGCTGGGCGCGCGCCTGGCGTCCTACCGCTACGACCAGTTCCGCACCAAGCTGAAGGACGACCAGAAACCCTCCCTGGAAACGCTGTCCATCGTGGTCGACGACACGGCTGCGGCCGACAAGGCCTGGGAGAGCTGGGGCGCCGTGGCCGACGGTGTGGACCTCGCCCGCGACGTCACCAACCTGCCGCCGAACATCCTCAACCCGGAAACCTACGCCAAGAAGATCGAGGGCCTGGCCGAGTTCGGCCTGGAGATCGAGATTCTCGACGAGGTGCAGATGACCGAGCTGGGCATGGGCGCCCTGCTGGGCGTCGGCCAGGGGTCGGAATTCGAGAGCAAGATCGCCATCATGAAATGGTCCGGCGGCAAGGAGGGCGACGATCCGCTCCTCTTCGTCGGCAAGGGCCTGACCTTCGACAGTGGCGGCATCTCGCTGAAGCCGGGCGCCAACATGGACGAGATGCGCGGCGATATGGGCGGTTCGGCCGCCGTGGTCGGCCTGATGCGCGCCCTGGCGGGCCGCAAGGCGAACGTCAACGCGATCGGCATTGTCGGCCTGGTGGAGAACATGCCCGACGGCAATGCCCAGCGCCCGGGCGACATTGTCACCTCCATGTCCGGCCAGACCATCGAGATCCACAATACCGACGCGGAAGGCCGTCTCGTGCTGGCCGACGTGCTCTGGTATTCCCAGGATCGCTTCAAGCCGAAGCTGATCATCGATCTGGCGACGCTGACCGGCGCCATGCTGATCGCGCTGGGCAATACCCGCGCCGGCATCTTCACCAATTCCGACGAGATCGCCGATCATCTCTTCAAGGCGGGCAATGACAGCGACGAGCCGGTCTGGCGCCTGCCGCTGGGTCCGGACTATGAAAAGCACATCGAGACCAAGAATGCCGACATCAAGAATGTCGGCGAAGGCCGCCTGGCCGGCTCGATCTCGGCGGCGGAATTCCTGAAGTGCTTCGTCAACGAACGCCCCTGGTGCCATATCGACATCGCCGGCACGGCGATGGGCGGCATGAGCCCGAAGGACGATCCGCGCCAGCCCAGCTGGGGCACGGGCTGGGGCGTGCGCGTCCTGGACCGCTTCGTCCGCGACAATCACGAGGGCTAGGCCCGCAAGACAAGGGAAGGGCGGTCCGGTCGGGCCGCCCTTTTTCAACGGATGAGCGGCGAACTCTGGTTCTACCATCTGGAACGATCCGCGCTCGAGGACGTTCTACCGGAACTGCTGGAGAAAACGCTGGCCCGGGGCTGGCGGGCTCTGGTTCGTTCGCCCGACGCCCGTCGGCGCGAGGCTCTGGATCAGTGGCTGTGGAGTTGGCGTGACGACAGTTTCACGCCGCACGGCCAGGCCGGAGAGGGGCATGAGGCACGCCAGCCCATCCTGCTGGCGGAGGATGAAAGCAATCCCAACGGCGCCCACTGCCTGTTCCTGATCGACGGGGCCGAACCGGAAAACCCGGACGGGTTCGAACGGACGATCGTGCTGTTCGACGGACATGACGAAATGTCCGTCAACGACGCCAGGGCCTTGTGGAAGAAAGCCTCCGGCGATGGCCGCCCGGTGTCCTACTGGCGGCAGTCGCCAGAGGGACGCTGGGAGAAGAAGGCATGAAGAAGTCTGTCCTCGTCATCATCGCCGGCCTGTCGATTGCCGCCTGTTCGACCCCTGTCGACCGCCGCGGCGGGGCCGAGGGGCCGGCCGAGACGGGCGATGCGGTGGACACCGAGCCGGCACCGGCGCCCAGCCCGTGCGGCGCGGCGCAGATGGGCTATCTGGTCGGCCAGCAGGTCGACGAGGTCGATCTGCAGACGCTGTCCGGCAATGTCCGGCTGATCTATCCCGACACGATGGTGACCGAGGATCATCGCCCCGGCCGTCTCAATCTTGACCTCGACGCATCCGGCGTCATTCTGCGTCCCTGGTGTGGCTGAGTTCCAGAGACGACAATCATGAAAATGCGTATCGCCCTTCTTGCCTGCTTCCTGGCCGGCTGTGCCCTGACCACGCGCGGCGGCGAGACGCCGTCCCCGGCGCCTGCGCCCGCCCCCGCACAGGAGGCGGACAACCAGGCGCCCGCCCTGCCGCCGCTGGACGATGCGGGCGATGTGGATGCCAGCCCGGTGCGCCCGCCGATCACCGGCGATTGCGACATGGAAGATCTGCAGCACTATGTCGGCCAGCCGCGGGTCAACGTTCCGCGCAATGCGATGCCGGAGACTTACCGCGTCGTCGGGCCCGACACGCCGGTCACCATGGACTACCGCCCGGACCGGCTGACGATCCGCGTCGACGAGAACGACATCGTGGAAAGCATGGCCTGCGGCTAGCGCCGGACAGAGCTTCGCCCCGGCGAAGCCCGACCCGCGCGCTCGCCCTCACGGGCACGCATCTTTACGGATGAAACAGGTGCTGGATCCGGGCGGCCTGGAAATTGGCGATGGGCAGGGTCTGCGCCGCCAGTTCGAGACCGGCCTCGCGGGCCGTTTCCAGCGCGTCGTCGCGCGTGATCTCGACATCGTCGAATTCCGGCGGCTCGTGGCTGTCCGGATCGGCCGGGGCCAGCGCGTCCACATGCATCACTTCAGGCGCATGCGTGGGCACTTCCTGACGGAAATCGCCGCCGCGCGGATGGGTGCGGGTCTTCAGCGCGCGCACCATGCTCAGCGAAACGGGACGGGCCGGAGGATCGATCTTCATGCCGATACTCCCAAAACGCCGGGAAGCGCGTGCCGATTGCTGTCAAAGCGCCGGACCGCCCCGCGGCTCGACCGGCAGGGCAGGCCAGACGACGGGATGTGTAAACCCATGTCGAGGCCACCTCGGATTGTTCTCACTAATATCGTATGAATTGAGTCTTAATGACTGATTAACCGAATGGGTCTGTCGGACAACCGGACGGTCAGGCGTCCGCCTGTGCTGTTTCGGGGGCTCTAAAAGGGCGGCCGGCCGGACTAGTTGATCTGGAACAGCCGCCGCAGGGCGAGCAGGCCGAGAAAGATCAAGGCCGACGAGATGAGCCCGTGAACCAGCATGATCCCGCCGACCAGGCTGCGGAAGAGCGGGGCGGTGTCGCCGAGATAGGCGAAGGGTTCGCCGCGGCCGGCCAGGAGGCGGAAGGGACCCAGCGCGCCGCGTATCAGGGCATCCAGCGTGTCGGTCACGACAGGATGCAGGGTCGGGCCGCATTCGGTGCCGAAACACAGGCCCGCCGTCGGCGCGCTTTCGCCCAGCGAAAAGCCCAAGACCAGGACGGTCAGAGCGAATGCAAACAAGCCGCTCACCACGACCAGCGCGGCCAGCGGCCGCAGGATGGACCCGCCATAGCCGCTGAGATGCTTGTAAGCCTGCGAGGCCATCAATTCGGCCCGGGTCGGACCGATATTCCGGCGTGCGGGCGAGCCCTTGGGCTCGGCCTCGAGGTCCGCGAGCCGGTGTCGCAGCCGCCTTTCCCGCGCGGCGAGTTCGTGGCTGAAAAACTCCTGCTCCCGCTTGCGATCGCCATCGGCGGCCATCGCTTCCTTGAGCGCCCGGCATCCCGCCTCCAGCGCCGCATAGCGCGCATCCGCGCCGGAGCGTTCGGGGGCGTGATCAGTATCTTCCGGATCACGCTCGTCATCGCGTTCGATCGCCGCTTCAGCATCGCCGAGGGCTTGTTCGAACTGCTCAGGCTCGGGGTGGTGACTGTCGAGCAGCAGGCCCTTGTCCAGCCGGATGCCGTGAAAGGCGGAAAAGGGCAGGCGCTCGACGCCTTTCAGATCCAGCGGCTCGAAAAACCGCGCGCCCTCAAAGGCGCTGTTGCGGTCCTCGGCTTTCTCGGGAAATCGCACCCGAGAAAAATCCGCACGCCCCTCGAAATAGGCGCTGCGCAGGTTGAGGTGCCTGAGAAACTTTGCTCCGGGTATGGGGGCGCTTCTGCCCGGTTGATCAGACCGGCCGAATTCGCAGGTCTTGAGAAAGCGGGCGCCCGCGAAACTGGTGCCGTGGGAAAAGGTTGCGCGCAAGAAGTAGGCGTCCCCGCCGGAGAATTCCGCGTTTGAGAAGTTGGCGTCCCCGCCGGAGAATTTCGCACCCCGGAAGTTGGCGACCCCGTCGGAGAATTCTGCGCCCCAGAAGTTGGCGACCCCGCCGGAGAATTCCGCGCTGTTGAAGTCAGCGTTTCCGCCGGAGAATTTCACGTCATAGAAGATGGCGTTTCCGCCGGAGAATTTCGCGCGGCTGAAGTCGGCGTCTCCGCCGGAGAATTCTGCTTCATGAAAGTAGGCGTCTCCGCCGGAGAACTCCGCTCTTCGGAAACTGGCGCGACCGGCGAATATCGCGTGTACGAAGTTGGCTTTTCCGCCGGAGAACCCCGCGTGCGAGAAGCTAGTGATTCCGCCTGAAAATTGCGCGTTTTGGAAGTCGGCACCCCCTACGGAGAATTTCGCGCTCTGGAAGCTGACACTTGAGCAAAACAGCGCCCAAGAAAATCTAGCCGGCGATCCGAATTCAAGGTCTCGCCCGTTGGCGTGGGTCAGGAAGGCCGAAAAATCAGCAATGAGGTGCAGATTTGCGTCCTCCTCATGTGGTGCTGGGCGAGGAAAGTGGCGCAAGACAGCGCCGTGGAGCTGCGCTCTGTGATCGACGGACGTGCAAGCGCCTAGGTCAATTGCTTCGTCGGTCTGCCCGCTCCGGGACAGGAGGCGGGCGATTTCTCCTTCGAGGTCGGCCCATTCTTTGGCCTTCAGATTGGCCTTCCAGGTCGGGCGGCCATCCTCGTAGGTTTGGGGCAGGTGAAGAATGTGAAAATCAGGTCGACCGGATTTCCGAACCAGAAGGCCGGCTTCAATCAGCTCTTCATCAGTCCGTAGCCGCTTCGCATCAGGATCCCACCGGAGGTAGTCTTGGAGCGTTGCGGGTATTGCACCGGCAGCCGATTGCGTCTCGACGCATTGCCCATCGTCCGTTATCGACCAACCTCTCCAAGCTTTTGCGGGAGACTCGTCTTTTTCCCGCCTGCCCAGCCCCTCCCAGCTGTAGTCGCCCCCCCACCAGCGCCTCCACCACGCCGCTTCACGCGCCGCCTTCTCCGCTTCCTTATCCCGTGTCCCCGTCATGCCCGCCCGCCATCCTGAGCTGTGAGGGCTCGAGGTTCGCGTGGTTCACGGGGCGGGTCAATCGGACGTTGAGTGCTAATTCCCCTGCGCGGCTTCCAGCGCCTCGGCCGCCTCCAGCCAGCTCGTCTCCGCCGTGTCCAGCAGGTCCACCGCCTTGGCGCGCTTGATCTGGAGTTCGGTCGCCGTCTTTGGGTCCTTTTCGTAGAGGCCCGGGGCGGCCAGCCCCTTGTCGATGACCTCGATCACGCCGCGCAGGCGGTCGCATTCCTTTTCCCAGCGGGCGGTTTCCGCCTTGAGGGGCTTCAGGGCCTCGCGCTTCGTGGCGCTTTCGCGGCGGCGCAGGCTTTTCTCGTCGGCGGGGGCGGCCTTCTTCGCCTTGGGATCGCGGGGCACGCGGCCCAGCAGGGACTGGCGGTAGGTCTCGATATCCTCGTCATAGGGTTTCACCGTGCCGTCGGCGACGACCCAGAGCCGGTCCACGCAGCTCTCGATGATGTGCCGGTCGTGGGTGATCAGCACGACGGCGCCCTCATAGGCGTTGATCGCGTTGATCAGGGCGGCGCGGCTGTCCATGTCGAGGTGGTTGGTCGGTTCGTCGAGGATGAGGAGGTGCGGGCCCTCGAACGTGATCAGGTTGAACAGGAGGCGCGCCTTCTCGCCGCCGGAGAGGTTCTTCGCCGGGGTTTCCTGGCGGTCGCCGGGCAGGCCGAAGGTCGCCAGGCGGGCGCGGCGCTGGGCCTCGGTGGCGTCCTCCATCAGCTCGATCACGTGCTGATAGGCGGATTTTTCCGGCGAGAGATCGTCGATCTGGTGCTGGGCGAAGAAGGCGATCTGCAGCTTCTTGTGTTTCCTGAGATGCCCCGACATCGGCTCGAGCCGGTCGTTGAGCAGTTTCGCCAGGGTCGACTTGCCCGCGCCGTTGCGGCCGAGAATGCCGATCCGGTCGTCCGGGTCGATATTGAGATTGATGTCGCGCAGGATCGGCTTGTCCGCCTCGTATCCCACGGCGACGTCCAGCATGCGCACGATGGGCGGGGCCATGCGGCGCTGCGGGTTGGGGAAGTCGAAGGGGGCGACCGGATCTTCCACCTGGGTGGCGACGACCTGCATCTTCTCCAGCCGCTTCACCCGCGACTGGGCCTGTTTCGCCTTGGAGGCCTTGGCGCGGAAACGGTCGACGAAGGCCTGCAGGTGGCGGCGCTCCGCCTCCTGCTTTTCCACCAGCTTCATCTGCAGGCGCTGCTTCTCCATCAGCGCCTTTTCGAAATCGTCATAGCCGCCGTCATAGACGGACAGCTTGCCCTGTTTGAGATGGGCGATCTTCTGCATGGCGCCGTTCAGGAGGTCGCGGTCGTGCGAGATTACCAGGGCGGCGCCGGGGAAGGTCTTCAGATAGCTCTGCAGCCACATCACGCCTTCCAGGTCGAGATAGTTGGTCGGCTCGTCGAGCAGCAGGAGGTCGGGCCGGGCGAACAGCGTGGCCGCCAGCGCCACGCGCATGCGCCAGCCGCCGGAGAATTCCTTGCAGGGGCGCAGCTGCTCGGCGCCGGAAAAGCCCAGGCCGGACAGGATGGTGCCGGCGCGGGCTTCCGCCGTGTGGGACTCGATGTCGGCCAGGCGGGTCTGGATCTCCGCGATACGGTCGGGGTCCTGCGCGGTCTCGGCCTCGGCCAGAAGGGCGGCGCGCTCGGTGTCGGCGGCCAGCACCACCTCCATCAGGCTCTCATCCCCGCCCGGCGCCTCCTGGGCGACCGAGCCGACGCGGGCGCCTTTCTGCACGCGCACCTCGCCGCTTTCCGCGACGGTCTCGCCGCGGATCAGGCGGAACAGGGTCGACTTGCCGGTGCCGTTCCGCCCGACCAGGCCCATCTTGGCCTTGGCCGGCAGGAAGAGCGTCGCCTGGTCGAACAGCATCCGCCCTTCGATGCGGTAGGTGAGATCATTGACGTGCAGCATGGGAGGAGGCGGTTAGCGCGGAGCGGCGGGGGGCGCAAGCGCTCACGCCGTTCGGCGCTGCGCGTCAGTCGCCATCCGCGATGGCATCGAGAAAGGCGTCGGCCACCGGAACGGCATAGACCGGGCCGATATCGGCATTTGTCATGGCCGCGACGGCCAGGCCGCCCGGTGCGTCGGGGAAGACCACATAGACGCTCCGTGCGCCCACGGACCCGCCCGTATGCCCGTAGTTGCGGTAGGCGCCGAGACGATCGCCGATCCGGCCGAGCATCTCCGCGGGATAGAAGTCCTGCGCATATCGCAACTGGTCGTCCGCGAGCGCGATATTCCAGCCGAGCCCGTAGCCGGTGCCCTGGCCGTCGGCCTGGACCTGTTCCTCGGTCAGCACGGCCAGGATGTCGTCCGGCACGAGGCTGCCGTCATGCATGTGCAGGCTGAAGCGCAGAATGTCCGTCGGCGTCGAGAGGAAGCCGCCGCTGGCCCATTTCACCGAATTGTCGACCTCCGGCGCCCGCCGGATCCGGTTCTGCGACGGGTCGAATTCGTAGAATGTCACGACACCGGAGACCGGCGCTCCAACGCCTTCTGCGTGGGTGTCGGTCATGCCCGCCGGGTCGAGGACCCGGGCCTGCATGAGATCCAGATAGGGCCCCGGCCAGGCATCCTCGAGGACGGCGCTCAGAAGGTTCCAGCCATAGCTGGAATAGAGATATTGTGTGCCCGGTTCGTGGTCGAGCGGATCGGCCGCAAAGACCGACAGCCCGTCGCCGACGGTCGCATAGGCCGTGTTGCTGTAGAATTCGGAGCCGGCATAGTGGCGGATCCCGGCGAGATGGGCGGCCAGCTGCCGCGTCGTGATCCGGTCTGCATAGTCCGGCGCATTCGGCCGGTCGGCGAGATAGGTGTCGATCGGCGCGTCGGGATCGAGCCGGCCGTCGTCGATCGCCTGGCCGAGCAGGGCGGATGTCAGCGTCTTGGCGATGCTGCCGGCCCGGAAGAGGCTGTCCGGGGTCACGGGGGTGTGCTGCTCGATGTCCGCCCAGCCGAAGCCCTCGCGCCAGACAATCCGCCCGCAGGCGCTGACCGCGACGCTGGTGCCCGGCACGGCGCCGTCCGCGAGGCCGGAAATCGTCTCGAGATAGGTGTCGACCAGTGTTTCGGCGCTGGCGATGGCGGCCTCGAGCGCGGCCGGGTCGATCCGGCATGCCGGGGCGGGCCCGGCCGGGGCGACGGCGAGAAGAAGGGCGAAAGCGGGCGTGGCCAGGAATGTCATCGGGCGGGGTCCTGTCGTCATGGCGCATGCCGGGCGCCGTGGGCGTCCGTGTCACATTGCAGGGATGCGCCGGATATGGAAACCGGATGCATCCGGCGTCCCGCTGGCCGGGTCCGGAGGACGTGGGAGGGTGAAACCGAGATGCCAATTTCCCCGGATTTATTCCGGCAACTGTGTTTATGAGGCGTATGGTTTTTTGTCTCTGAGCATGGCGTTGAGAGTAACGAGGAGTTTTCGTGCGACGGCGATGAGGGCGAGTTTCTTGGGTTTTCCGGCGTTGACGAGGCG
>Ga0207716_100220_pt1 | contig 36063 bp, 23 predicted proteins | sample TtaePargueraPR_FD_187739 | JGI IMG/M metagenome (GOLD analysis project Ga0207716, IMG submission 187739) | Aerobic enrichment media microbial communities from Bioluminiscent Bay, La Parguera, Puerto Rico - Tt and P2 (5) (SPAdes) | ecosystem: Environmental > Aquatic > Marine > Unclassified ... | reverse complement strand
GCAAAGTCCGCCGCGTCGACACCCGTTACACTTTCACTGAACATGACGGCCCAGGTCAGCGTGTCCGCATGGGTCATTTTGTTCGCGGGCGTCTCGCGCGCAATCGCATCGACGGTCGGCGGTGTGTGGTCGAGCGCGTAGGTTTCGTCGGCCCCCGACGGATTGCGATCGGTCAGCGCGTTGCCGGCCAGATCGTCAATCGAGACGCTGGCCGGCAGACCGAGCCCGACCGTGCCGGTCAGCCCGGCGAGATCGCCACCGGACACCGTCACGTCATAGCTGTCGCCGGAACCGGTCACGCCGGTCACGGAAGCCGTGCTGCCGGCGACGGCAAAGTCGGCCGCATCGACACCGGTCACATCCTCGCTGAATGTCACGGTCCAGCTGAGCGTCGTGGCACGGGTCACCTCGCTTGCCGGCGAGCGGCGCTCGATCGACGCCACAACGGGTGCCGTCGCATCGGTATCGTCGCTCTGGATCGTGCCGGTCCCGGTCGCATCGCCGATCGTGGCGTTGGACGGGTTGGAGAGGGTGAGGATCACCGTCTCGTCCGGTTCGACAACGGTCTCGTTGAGCACCGTGACGGTGACAGTGCGGCTGGTCTGACCGGGCGTGAAGGTGAGCGTGCCGGTCGTCGCGGTATAGTCCGAGCCGGCCGTGGCCGTGCCGTTCGAGGTGGCGTAATCGACGGTGACCGTCTGCGCCGACGCCGGAGCCAGCGTCACCGTGAAGGAGAGGTTCGACGTTCCGGCGTCGCCTTCGGTGACCGACGGATCGTCGACGCTGAGGCTAGGCTCGGCCACCGTGAGCGTCGCGTTCGCCGTACCGCTATTGCCGGCCGAAGAGGTCAGGCTGCCCGATGTATTGGCCAGCGAACCGGCCGCCGTTGCCGTCACATCGACATCAACCGTACAAGCCGCGCCAGCCCCGACGGAACCGCCGGTATAGCTGACGACGCCCGCCCCTGCGACGGCCGTCAGGGTTCCGCCGGTACAGGTCGTGGACGCGTTGGGCGTTGCCGCGACTTCCATGCTGGCCGGGAAATTATCGGTGAAGTCGAGTGCCGTCGCGCTCAGGCCCCGGGCGCTGTTGTCGATGGTGAAGGTCAGCGTCGACACATCGCCGACCAGGATAGCGGCCGGAGCAAAAGCCTTGGAGAAGCCCGGCAGATTGGTGTCCTTGGTTACCGTGTCGGTCTGCGTACCGCTGGCATTCCCGGCACCATCGGTCAGCGTCACAGACAGGGTGAGCGTACCATCGCCCAGACCGGACACGTCGATCGAACCGATCTGGTCCGTCGCACCAGCCAGCGTCCCGCTGCCGGTGACGTTCGCGCCGCCACCGTTCGACGAGATCGTGTAGCTATAATCGGCCGACACCTCCCCGCCCGCAAAGGTGAAGGATATCGCGCTCTCGCTGGCCCCGGTCACCGGATCCTGGTCGAAGGAGACGGAGAAGCCCGCCGGTGCCGTGGTGTCCTTGGTCACCGTATCCGTCGCCGCGCCGCCCGTATTCCCGCCGCTGTCTGTCAGGGTCACCGACAGGGTCAGTATGCCGTCCGGCAGGCCCGACACGTCGATACTGCCGATCCGGTCGGTCGCCGTTGCGATCGTGCCGGATCCCGTCACCGATCCGCCCCCGCTCGAGGAGGTGATCGTGTAGGCATAGTCGGCGGCGATTTCCGCCGAGGCGAAGGTAAAGGACACGCTTGCCTGGTCCGCCGGGCCGACCGGGTCCTGATCGAAGGCCACCGAATACCCCGAGGGCACGGCCGCGTCCTTTTCAGCCGTGTCCGTCGCGGCGGAGCCGGCATTGCCGCTGTCATCGGTCAAGGTCACGGACAGGGTCAGCGTGCCGTCGGGCAGACCCGTGACATCGATCCCGGAGACCTGTTGCCCCGGCGAGCCGACCGAACCGGATCCGGAGACCGAACCGGCACCGCCGGACGAGGTGATCGTGTAGGCGTAGTCGGCCGCGAATTCCGCCGAGGCGAAGGTGAAGGAGATGGCATTGTCATTGGCCGCCGTCACCGGGTCCTGGTCCAGGGAGACCGAATAGCCGGACGGCACCACCACGTCCTTGGAGACGGTGGCCGTCGCGGCGGAACCGGTATTGCCACCGCTATCGGTCAGCCTCACCGACAGGGTGAGCGTTCCGTCGACCAGGCTGAGCACGTCAATGCCGCCGATCTGGTCGGTTGCCGTCGCAATCGTACCGGACCCGGTGACCGAGCCGCCGCCATGCGACGAGGTGATCGTGTAGTCGTAGTCCGTCCCGACTTCAGCACCGGCGAAGGTGAAGGAAACAGAATCGGCATTGCCGGCATTGACCGCAGTCTGGTCGAACGAAACCGAATAGCCCGACGGCGCACCGGCATCCTTCTCCGTCGTATCGGTGGCCGCCGTGCCGGTATTGCCCGCCGGATCGGTCAGCGTCACCGACAGGGTCAGCGTCCCGTCATTCAGGCCGGACACATCGATACCGGAGATCGTGTCCGTCGCTCCGCTCAGCGTCCCGCTGCCTGTGACATTCGTGCCGCCATTGTTCGAACTGATCGTGTAGGCATAGTCCGCCGAGGCTTCCCCGCCCGCAAAAGTGAAGGAAACCGCCGTCTCGTTCGCCGCCGTCACGGGGTCCTGGCCGAGGGTCACCGAATAACCGGACGGGGCCGTCGCGTCCTTGTTCACGGTGTCGGTCTCAGCCGAACCGGTATTGCCGCTGCCATCCGTCAGCGTCACCGACAGGGTCAGCGTGCCGTCATTCAGGCCGGACACGTCGATGCTGGAAATCGTGTCCGTCGCCGTGGCGATCGTGCCAGAGCCACTGACCGGGGCGCCACCATTGTTGGAGCTGATCGTGTAGTCGTAATCCGCACCCACCTCGGCACCCCCAAAATCGAAGGACACCGCCGTCTCGTTCGCCGCATTGACCGAAGGCTGGTTGAAGACCACCGCATAGCCCGACGGCGCCGTCAGATCCTCGCCAATTCCCTGAACGGCAAAATCGAAAGGCGACTCGTCAGCATCATTGTTGGCGATCGACAGGGTCGCGGAGTGCGAGCCCGTGATCGAAGGGTCGAACTCAACGGTGAAGGTTGTGGTGCCGCCCCCTGCCGCGACACTGGTTGCCGGCTGCGCGGTCACCGAGAAGTCCGTCGCATTGGTGCCGGAGAAACTGACCGCACCGGAACCGAGCACAAGCGTACCGGCGCCCGAATTGGTGATGGTAAAGGTGCGGCTGACCGTGCCGCCGCTGGGATTGGCCGATCCGAAATCGGTATGATCCCCGGATGCCGGCGAACTGTCGCCATCAACGATATTCGTGCCATTGCCGGTCACGGCAATCTCGGGCGCGCCGGTGCCCGTACCCTGGATCGTGAAATTGAAGGGCGACTCGTCGCTGTCATTGTTGGCGATCGACAGGGTCGTGCTGCGCGAGCCCAGGGCCGAAGGATCGAACTCGACCGTCACACTCGTTGTGCCGCCGCTGGCGGGGACGCTGGTCGCAGGCTGCGAGGTGATCGAGAAGTCTGCAGCATTGCCCCCCGAAAGGCTGGCTGCATTGCTGCCGAGGGTCAGCGGGGCACCGCCCGAATTGGTGATGGTGAATGTGCGGCTCAACGTGCCGCTGCCGATAACGGTTGATCCGAAATCGGTGTGGTCACCCGCGGCCGGCGAACTGTCGCCATCGGCGATATTCACGCCATTGCCGGTCACGGCAATCTCCGGCGCGGCGCCCGTACCCCGGATCGCGAAATTGTAGGGCGACTCGTCGGCGTCATCATTGGCGATCGTCAAAGTCGCGTTGCGCGTCCCGATGGCCGACGGATCGAACCGGACCACCACCGTCGTTGTGCCACCGCCGGACGACACGCTCGCCGCCGGTTGCGACGTGATCACGAAGTCGGCAGCTGCAGAGCCTGAAATGCTGGCCGCATTGCTGCCAAGGGTCAGTGTGCCGGTGCCCGGATTGGTCACGGTGAAGGTCCGGAAGGTCTGGACGCCGCTCACATCAACCGCGCCGAAATCGGTATGATCCCCGGATGCCGGCGAGCTGTCGCCATCGGCGATGTTCACGCCATTGCCGGTCACGCTGATCTCAGGCCTGGGGACGCAATCGGGGTCGGTCGCCAGGTCCAGCCTGGTGTAGCCGGCCACGCCGTCGGCCGGGGCGGTTACGTTCGGTGGGCTCGTGGGCGGTTGAGTCCAGGACCGGATACTTCCCGACGCCCAGGTGTCTCGCAGGCCGTAATACAGATATCGACTGGCCACCAAATGACTGTCAGACCGGTTGTCGGTCCGGGTCTGCTGCGGCAACTGGCCGGGCTCGGAATAAGGCACGGATGCGACGACCGCCGCCGAAGAGTCACCCTCATCCCAGACGACAAGCTGAAGCCCACGGCCGGCGACGGCGTCGGTGTTGAAGGCCGTCCACTGGATTTGCACCTGCGTGATGAAGGTGTTGGCGTACGGACCGGCCATGCAGTTGCCGTCGGACGGCAGGGACAGGCTGACGGACGGGTTGCTCCAGCCCTGGGCCTGCGCGGCCCCCGCCATTGCGCCCAGTCCCACAGCAGCCAGTGCCAGTACGCGCGCAACAGCCGAACCTGCGCGCTTTGCGCGGGCACAAAACTCCACCGCCCCGGACAACGGCTTCGCACCGTCCGGCTTCACACAAACCCGATTTTTCATAGACTTACTCGTCCACGCTTCCGCTTCGGCCGTCCCGGCGCCGAACCGCCTCGATCCCACGCGCCGGCAAGGTTTTCGCCGCCGCGCGCAATCCTTTACAAATTCTGAAAATACCCGATAGCCAAATAATTCGAATGAACTACATTCTCATTGAGAATAATTTTGAGGGGCCATCGTTGTCAGCGCTGAAAAACCTGGATCTCAACCTGCTGGTTGTCTTCGAGGCCGTCTATTCGGCCGGCAATATCTCGCAGGCCGCCCGGCGGCTGGGCATGAGCCAGCCGACAATCTCCAACGCCTTGCGGCGCCTGCGCGACAGTCTGGACGATCCGCTCTTTGTGCGCGCAGGACGCGGCGTGCACCCGACCCCGCGGGCCATGCAGATGATCGGGCCGGTGCGCGAAGCGCTGCAGATGATCGAAAGCGGGGTGGCGCCGGGCGACAGCTTCGACCCGGCAAGATCGAGCCGCCATTTCCGCCTCGTCGTGCTCGATGCGATGGAGCCCATCATCATGCCGCACGTGATCCGCCGGATACAGGACCACAAATCCATATCGATCGAGAACCTGGCCATCGTGAACACGCCGATGAGCGACGGGCTGAACGAGGGATCGCTCGACCTGGTGATTTCCGGCTTTCTGACGGAGAGCCGGGACACGCAATGCGAAGACCTGTCACCGGTTCACCTGTCGATGGTCGCACGCAACGACCACCCGGCCATCGACGGGGCCTTCACCCTCGACCACTTCCAGAAGCTCGACCATATCGCACTGGTGCCGCGGATGCGGGCGCTGTCGCGGCTGGAAGAAGCGCTGCGCCGGCTCGATATCCAGCGGCACGTGGCGTACTCGGTCACCAAGTTCTGGTCCTTCCCCCACATCCTGATGACGACGGATCTGGTGGCCATCCTGCCGACCGCTTTCGCGCGGGTGATTGCACGCAACTACCCGCTGGAGCTTTACGACCTGCCCTTCGCCCATCCCGATGAACGGATCTACATGACCTGGAAAACCAGCCGCACGAATGACCCCGGCCATCGATGGCTGCGGGGCGAGATTGCGGTCGCGCTCAGGCAGGCTGCGGCGCAGTGGCCGGACCGATAGTCTGCATCGCCCGCCAGTAGTGCCAGGCACCCCAGACACCGGCGAACTGCACAAGCAGGATGGCATAGCCCAGCGACCGCACCCCCTGGCCTGCAAACAGCGTGTCGCTGGCAAGCCCGATCACGGTCGGCCCGACACCGACACCCACGATATTGAAAACGCCCAGATAGATCGCCGTCGCCATGGGGCGCATGTGCGGCTCGACGCGCGCATGAAGGAAGGCATAGGTCGGCCCCCAGAATACGGTGGCCATGCTGCCCGAGATCACGAGGCAGGCGAGCGCCGGCACGGCCGACGGCAACAGCAGGAAACCGATCGCGAAGGGCTTGGCGACCAGGACCGCCGCGATCACGACGCCGAGGCGCCAGCGCGGGTTCCTGGCGCCCAGCCGGTCGGCAATCGCGCCGCCGGCCCATGTACCGAACCCGCCGAGTATGCCGACGCCGAGCGCGAGGAAGATGCCGGTCTGCGCCTGGCTGAGCCCGTGTGCCCGGATGATGAAGGTGGCGGCCCAGGCGAGTGCACCGAAGGTGACGATGCCGGTGACCGCCAGTCCGCACAGGGCGTGAAACAGCCCCGCGTCATTGCGGATGGTTCGCCATGTGCGCAGGAAAAGCGACCCCTGCCGGACCGGCGCGACCTCGACTGCACGGTGCGGTTCGGCCACGGTGAACCGCAGGAGCAGCGCCAGTACCAGCCCCGGCAGGCCGGCGATGACGAAGGCCCAGCGCCAGCCCAGAGCCTGCCCCGCAATCCCGCCGACAAGAAAGGCCAGCAGCACGCCGATATTGGCGCCGGCCGCGAAGGTCGCCATGGCCGAGGTCCGCCTTTCCGGCGGATAGATATCCGAGATCATCGAATGGGCCGGGGCCACGGCGCCCGCCTCGCCGATGCCGACGCCGAGCCGGGCCAGCGCGAGCTGCGCAAAATTCTGCGCAAAGCTCATCGCAATCGTCAGCGCGCTCCACACCGCAGTGGCAGCAGATATGATGTTGCGGCGATTGCCGCGCGCGGCCAGCCCGGCGACCGGAAACCCGAACAGCGCATAGACAATGGCGAACAGCACTCCGGACAGCAGGCCGAGCTGGGTATCGGTCAACGCGAATTCGGCCCCGATCTGGTCGAGCGTGACCGCCAGGATGTTACGGTCGAGCTGGTTGACCGCGAATATCGCGGTCAGCACGCCCATTGTATAAACGTTTGATTTCCCGGACATGGTTCCCAGTCTCGGCGGACCGCCTTGAGGACGATCTATCATGCGTATCTGAAGGGGGAAGGCAAAGGCGCAGGCAGCCCGGTCAACCAGCCCCGCCCCTGTTTGCGAAACTCGACGTCCGGGGCCCGCACTCCGGCCCTGCCCCTGATGACCCGGAAATCATATCGATCACGCACCACCATGCTGTTGATCGCCCACATCCAGAACGCCCCCACCAACCCGGCCGCGGCGACGTCGGGACCCTATTCGGATCTGGGGGGTAATGGCGGCGGTGTCGGACGAATGCGGGCGGGTCTCGAAAGACCGGGCTGGACTTGCATTCAGGACGGCGCGGCCTGGGATCAGGCCTCACGCTCGATCACCATGGCCGAACCGACGCCCGATCCGCCGTGGGCCACCACAAGACCGCGTGACAGTCCGCTACGCTCCAGCTCAGCCAGCATCGTGGCGAGCAGTACGGCACCCGTCGCGCCCATGGGATGCCCCATGGCCAGATGACCGCCATTGACGTTCACCTTGTCCGGGTCCGGCTCGTAGTCGCGCAGAAACCGCACCGGCACGGCGCCAAAGGCTTCCATGAACTCGATCCGGTCGAAGTCGCCGAGGGACAGGCCGGTCTCCGCCATGATGCGGTCCATGGCGGCAAACCCGGCCGTCAGCTGGTCGACCGGGTCTCCCGTCGCCTCCACATGGGCCCGGATCCGGGCCTTCGGCTTCAGGCCGGCGGCCTTGCCGGCCGCGGCCGACCCCACCAGGGACAGAGCCGCGCCGTCGGCAACTCCAGGGCAGTCGGCCACCGAGTGGACATGCTCGATCGCCTCCAGATCCGGGTTTTCCGCCAGCATCATGGCATCGAACCCCTTGGCCCCCAGCGCCGCGAAGGCGGGCTCCAGAGCCTCCAGCGCGGCCAGGTCCAGACCGGGCCGTATGAGTTCGTCACGGTCCAGCACGGTTTCGCCGTTCTCGTCGCGCACGGCAATCACGGACGTCGCATACCGGCCATCCTCCCACGCGGCATGGGCGCGGCGGTGGGATTCGGCGACCAGGACGTCGATATCGGCCTTGGAAATCCCGTGCCGTGTCGCGAAAAGGTCCGCCGAGAGCGCCACCGGCGCGAATTTCAGGCGCTGCGAGACGGCCGGGTCGGTGTAATAGCTCGCCTTGTCGCCCATGAAGGGAACCTGGCTCATCATTTCGACGCCGCCGGCCGCCATCAGACCCGGCGCACCGGCGCTGGCGGCCTGGCCCGCCTGGCCCGCGGCCGTGAGCCCAGAGACGCAGTAATTGTTGATCGTCTGGGCGGGCACGGTCGCCGGCAAGCCGGCGTGGAGCCGCGAGACCAGCGCGATATTGCCGCCCTGGGTTCCGATCTGGCCGACACAGCCCAGCGTGATGCCGGCCAGCCCGGCCAGCACATCCTCGCCATTGCGATCCGACAGCGCGGCCAACAGCTGCGCGACCAGGTCGTGCGGCATCACCCCGGCGAGCGCGCCGGTATCCTTGCCCTTTCCGCGCGGCGTTCGCACGGCATCGTAAACATGCGCATCCTGAAGGATCATCGGCCAATCACCATGGAGACATTTGCTGTTGCGGAACCACCGACATTGAAGGTGGCAACGGTGCGGGCGCCGTCGATCTGGCACTCGCCGGCGCGCCCTGTCGTCTGACGGGCCGCATCGAGCGCCATGCGGACCCCCGTGGCGCCAACCGGATGTCCGAGCCCGATCAGACCGCCGGACGGATTGACCGGGCAGGCCCCGTCGGCGGCGATCACGCCACCCTCGATCGCTTCGCGGGCCCGTCCCGGCGGGGCGATCCCGAAATGCTCGATCGCGACAAGCTCGGTGATCGAGAAGCAGTCATGGGTCTCGAACGCGTCGATGGCGTCCGGACCGGATACCCCCGCGCGCGCATAGGCATCCGTCATCGCCTTGCGCATCCAGGGAAACATGTAGCCGTCATTGCTGCCGCGGCTGGCCGCCAGCTTGGTTTCCAGCCGGATCGGGGCCGTCGTATGGCCCCAGCCCTTGATCCGCGGCAGGTCGTCGAGCGACTGGCCGGTCCGGCGGGCATGCTCGGCGGCCGTCTGCGCATTTGCCAGCACAAGCATGGCCGCACCGTCTGTGACCTGGCCGCAATCGCTCTTGCGCATACGCCCCTCGATCACCGGATTGGCGTCGTCGTCCTCGCCGAAGCTTTCATCGGAAAAGCTCCACTTGCGGGTCTGGGAGAGGGGATTGCGCCTGGCGTTTGCGAAGTTGATGCGGGAGATCTCGGCCAGGTGCTCGCGGCTCAGCCCGAAACGGGCATCGTATTCCTCGGCCACGTCGGAAAACATGGCCGGCCAGAGATAGCGGGCCCCTTCGGCTTCCTTGCCGGCCCAGGCGGCCGCGCCGAGATTTTCCGCGGCCGTCTGGCCGGGGACATTCTTCATCAGCTCGACGCCGACCACGGCAGCCATGCCGTACCGGCCGCTCTCCAGATCGGCCATGGCAGCCAGGATCGCCATGGAGCCCGACGCGCAGGCCGCTTCGTGCCGCGAGGTCGGCAGGCCGTCGAAGGCCGGATCGATATGCCCCATGAAACCGCCCAGAAGCCCCTGACCAGCAAACAGCTCGCCCGCGAAATTACCGATATGGGCAACCTCGATCTGGTCGGGGGCCACACTTGCATCGGCAAGCCCGTCCTGGACGGCAGCCTCCATGAGCTCGAACAGACCGGCGCCCTCCCGGGCCCAGTTTCTGGCGAAGTCCGTCTGGCTACCGCCAAGAATGAAGACGTCTGCTGCCATGCCTCTCCCCTGATCAGCTGTTCCGAGGCTAGGGCGATAGGTTTGGTTATGCAAGCCGATATTGGTGTGCGGAAACACCGCAGGATCGGGCTTCTTGTGCCAGGCGCAAATAGCGAGTACGGTTATGAAAGTCAAATTGGGAGAGTGTCCGTGAACCGGTCAGAGATTACCGCCAGTCTGAAGGCGCGCATGCGCCTGCCCGCCGTGGTCGCCCCGATGTTCCTGGTCTCCGGCCCGGAACTCGTGGCCGCGTCACGCAAGGCGGGGCTGATGGCCTCATTCCCCTTTCCCAATGCGCGCACGATCGACGTGCTGGAAGAATGGCTCGCCGCCACGCATGACGACACGTCCAGGGCGCCCTTTGCAGCCAACATGCTGACCCATTCCACCTATGGCCGTTTCGATGCCGAGCTGGAACTCGTCGCCCGCTACAAGCCCGACGTCGTGATCACCGCACTGGGTGGTCCGGGCCGCGTTGTGGATACCGTCCACGAATATGGCGGCGCCGTCTTTGCCGACGTCAACAGCGTGAAGTTCGCCCGCAAGGCGATCGAGCAGGGCGCAGACGGCCTTGTCCTCGTGTCCGCCGGTGCCGGTGGCCATACCGGCGCCATGGCCGGCTTTGCCTTCGTGACGGCCGTGCGCGAATTCTTCGACGGGCCGATCATGCTCGGCGGGTCGATCGGCAATGGCCGCGCCATGCGGGCCGCCGAGGTCCTCGGCGCCGACTTCGCCTATATGGGCACCCGCTTCATCGCGGCCGAGGAGAGCCTCGCGAATTCCGAATACCGCGACATGCTGATTGCCGCCGAGTTCGAGGACCTCGTCCTCTCGGACAAGCTGACCGGCGCACCCGCCCACTATCTGCGCGCCAGCCTGGAGCGCATGGGCCTCACCAACGCCGCCGAACGCGGCAGCGGCCCGGACTTCGCCGACAGCGAGAACCAGGTGAAGGCCTGGCGCGATGTCTGGTCCGCCGGCCATGGCGTCGGCTCCGTCACCCGCAGCCAGAGCGTCGCCGATATCGTCGAGGCGCTGGCGGCCGAATACGAAACCGCGTGCGCCACTCCGACCCATGCGGATTTCACGAACAGGGACCGGACAGCCCTCGCAGGCTGAACCGGACCGCCCACCCCAGGAGGAGACTGACAGACATGACCATGATCCAGACCGAATTCGAACGGGACGAGCTGAATGAGCTCAACTCGTTCAACCCGTATCTCAAGGGCATCTACGCACCGGTCCACGACGAGGTGACCGCGCTCGAGCTCGAGGTCGAGGGCGAGATCCCGAAGGACCTCTACGGCGCCTACCTGCGCAACGGGCCCAACCCGCTCAATGCGCCGGAGGGCATGCACCACTGGTTCGACGGCGACGGCATGGTGCACGGCATCTTCTTCGAGAACGGCAAGGCGGAATACCGCAATCGCTACGTCCACTCCAAGGATCACGACGCCGAACGCGCCGGCACGCTGGACGCCGGCGGCATCCTGGAGCCGATCAAGCGCGATCGCGGCGCGCTGACCACCTACAAGGATACGGCCAATACCGACATCCTGATCCACAACGGCACCGCCATGGCGCTGTGGTACGTGTCCGGCCAGCCGGTCCGTATGGACCCGCGCACGCTGGAAACGATCCGCACGGAAACCTTCTCGGGCAAGCTGCCGAAAAATGTCTCGGCCCACTCCAAGGTGGACCCGGAAACCGGCGAATTCCTGTTCTTCGACTACGACCTCTACAAGCCGGTCATGTCGGCCGGCCTCGTGTCCGCGGACAATGAGCTGAAGTGGTTCCGCGAAGTCGAACTGCCCGGTCCGCGCCTGCCGCACGACATGATGATCACCGAGAACTACATGATCCTCATGGACCTTCCGGTGGTGTTCACCGACTCCGGCCTGCGCAACGGCATGTGGCAGATCCACCAGCCGAAGAACCAGCCCGCCCGCTTCGGCGTCGTGCGCCGCGACGGCAAGGGCGATGTGAAATGGTTCGAGACCGAGCCCTGCTACATCTATCACGGCATCAATGCCTGGGAGGAAGGCGACGAGATCGTCTTCTATGCCTGCAAGATGGTCGATAACGGCCTGCCGCCGAACAGCGAGTTCGGCCCGTATGCGCCGATGGCCGCCGTGCTGGCCCTGCAGGCCGAACTGCACCGCTGGACCTTCAACATGAAGACCGGCGAAACGAAGGTCGAGCATCTCGACGACCGCCGCACCGAATTCCCGGTGGTCAATCTGGACAAGGTCGGCCGCAAGACGCGCTACTCCTACAATGTCTCCATCCCGAACACGCACACCCAGGTGTTCGACGGGCTGGTGAAGTACGACTTCGAGAGCGGCAACGGGATCGACCATCGCTTTGCCGACGGCGTGTTCGGGTCCGAACCCGCCTACGCGCCGCGCGTCGGCGCCACGGAAGAGGATGACGGCTATGTCATCACCTTCGTGACGGACAGCGCCACCGGCAAGTCCGAGGCGCTGATCCTCGATGCCCGGGACTTCGGCGCCAAACCGCTGGCACGCGTGAAGCTGCCCCAGCGTGTCCCGGCCGGTTTCCACGGCACCTGGGCACCGGGCGACCAGATCGCGGCCGCCTGACGCCGCAACAGACTACCTTCCGGAAACTTGCGGCGCCCCGGATGTCCGGGGCGCCACTCTTTTTGGTCAGGATGTCGTATCCGCCGCCTTGGGCGGCCAGAGCACGAAGCCGCTGGTTCGGGCCATGTAGTCGGCATAACCGGGCTTTTCGCGCGCCATCTTCTTGTCCAGCGTCGCCACCCCGGTCACATTGATCAGGAAGTGGGTCATCATGGCCGGGCCGATCACGGTGGGCAGTGCCCAGGGATGGGCGCAGGCCGCGATGAAGACGCCCCACCACATCACCGCATCGCCGAAATAGTTCGGATGGCGGGAGTAACGCCACAGGCCGGTGTCGAGAATGCGGCCCTTGTTCTCCGGATCAGCCTTGAACGCCTTCAGCTGCGCGTCGGCGACGGCCTCGATCAGCACGCCGGCCAGCCAGATCGCGGCGCCGGCCCAGAGCAGGACCGGCAGGGCCGGCGGGCCCGCCAGGGAGATGCCGACCACGAAGGGCAGCGACACCACGACCATGACATGGCCCTGCAGCAGGAAGACCTGGGTCAGGGCGAAGCGGTTGAAGGCCGCATCCGTCTCCTTCCAGGCACGAAGCTTGGTGTAGCGGGCGTCTTCGCCATGCCCCCAGTTCCGCTGGAGAATAAAGGGCGTGTAGCGCAGCGACCAGATCAGCGGCATGGCGACCATTGCCAACCCGTAGAGCGTGGTCGGCCGGTTGATCGCCAGCATGAGGAGCGCGATCAGTCCGAAGCCGGCGCCCCAGAACATGTCGATGATGCTGACATCGCGAATGCGGATGCTCACGCGCCAGAGGACGAGAACGCATGCCATCACAAGGGCGTAGGTCGCCGCGATATTGATCATGAGGGTCATGCGATCTCTCCGCTGGCTTTCATCGCCCGTTTGGCAAAGTCGCCGAAGGCCGTTTCCGCGCCGGGGAAACCGCGCGCGCCGTCCAGCCCCGCCGCCCGGGCGACCTCGGCCTCCGCGCGCACGATGTCGGGCAGGGCAGCCCCCTCGCCCTCCATCATCGCGGCCTGCCGGGCATAGCGGCCGCCTGTCACCCAGATCTTGCCATTCGAGCTCGCCTCCGGCCCCGCCAGCCAGGCGGCCAGGGGCGCAGCGCCCTCCGGCGAGAACAGATCGCCCAGGGCGCCCTGGAAAGCGGCGTCGGTCATGCGGGTCTTGGCATAAGGCGCAAGCACGTTGACCCGGATGGGTCCCTTACGGTGCTCCTGGGCCAACGCGCCGGCAAAGGCCATCAGCGCGCCCTTGGATGCGCTGTAGGGCGTGAAGCCGCCAATGCCGTAGAGACCGGCCGACGAGGAGACGAAAAGGATCCGGCCCGCCGGGCTTTCGGTCAGTGCGGGCAGTGCTGCGCGCACCAGATCGGCCTGGGCGGTGAAGTTGACCGCCATGATATCCCGGAACGCCGCCTCGGAGGTATTCTCGAAGCGCGCGGGATCACCCCGCAGGCCGGCATTCAGGACCAGCCCGTCCAGCCGCCCGAAGGCCGATAGTGCATTGTCGACCATGGCCGCAGCCGCACCCTCGGCCGTGATGTCGGAATGATCGGCCTGAGCCTCGCCGCCCATATTCCTGATTTCGGCAACGACCTCCGACGCCCCGTCAGGAGCTCCCTCGCGGATTCGGTTGTTCACGACGACCGCCTGTCCGGCACGGGCGCAGGCCAGCGCGAAAGCGCGCCCCAGCCCCTTGCCGGCACCGGTCACCAGAACAACCGGACGCTCTGTCCGGGCCTCGGTCATACACGCCCTCCCTTTCGGTTTGTTGGCCGGGAAGGCTAGTAAGTTCGATTATAAAAGTCTAGGGAATGCCACTTTCAGTCGGTGGCGAAAACCTGCCGCCCCTCACCGTCGACCGGCTCGATCGTGAAGTCGACATCGGCCGGCGCCAGCGGCGCATGGCAATTCGAGCAGGCCATCACCGGCTGCAGCGGTTTGCCGGTCTCGCGGTGGAAAAGCAGAAGGGGCGGACCTTCCGGGGTGAGGTACCAGCGGTCCCCCCACACCATCAGCATGACCAGGACCGGATAGTAGTCGATCCCGGCCTCCGACAGACGATATTCGTAACGCGGCGGCGCCTCCGAATAGAGCCGCTTGTGGATCAGCCCCATATCGATGAGCCATTGCAGCCGGTCCGCGAGGATGTTGGTGGCGATCGCCGCATCCTTCTGGATCTCGTCATACTTGCGGAAACCCGTAAAGATGGAGCGCAGGATCAGCGATGCCCAGCGATCCCCCAGGACGCGCAGGATCACGTCGAGGAGATTGTTCTCGGCCCCGGCCTCCTCGCCGCGCGGCTTGCGCCGGCGGCTGTGGCGGGGGGTCACCCAGCCCATACCGGGCCCGTGCTCCCAGGCGACGTCGCGGGCCGTGAATTCCTCCTGGGCCGTCAGGCTGTAGGGCACCGGATCAATATGTGTGGCGCCGCAGGACTTGTGGTTCAGGTGCACGACGAATTTAGCCTTCGATGCACCCCATTTCTGCTCCCAGCGCAGCATGGCGAGCGCCACCCAGTAGAGGTCGCGCCCCTTCTCGGTCATGACGTACTCGTAGCGCGGCGGCCGCTCGCAATAGAGACGTTTCTCGAACAGGCCGGCCGCCACCATCTGCTTGAGGCGCTGGCTGAGCAGGGCCTTCAGCAGACCTGTGCGCTTCTGGAAACCGTCGAAACGCCGCTCACCGAGCCAGAAGGCCTCGAGAATCAGCATGGTCGGCACATCGCCGACATCCTCCAGCGCGCGCCAGATCGAGCAGCATCGAACGAGTTTCACATCACTGGGTGGCTGCGACATCATGTGGGTCATGAGTCACTTATATATTCAAACTTACCCGGGTTGTCACAGGGCGGCGGTGCGACCCTTTGGCAGTCGTAACACCGATTGGGCTTGGCAGAGCGCTCAGGAATTGGTCTGATTAAGCAAGTCACGAAAACAACGGACAAGGGAGGAGCCACAATGACGGCCAGTTCGCGAGACGACCGCCACCGAATATACCGGGAAAACGGCTGGTGGGGCGAGGACACGCTGCATGGCGCCTTCGACGCCGCCGCCTCGGCCAAGCCCGCCCAGACGGCGATCATCGACCCGCCGGACTGCGAAGCCCTGATCGGGCGACCCGCCGGCCGGATGAGCTATCACGATATCTACAACGCGTCGCACAATCTCGCCGCCCGTCTCGCGGAGGCCCGGATCGGCCGGGGCGACGCCGTGCTGGTCCAGCTGCCGAACACGATCGAACTCTCGGTTCTCTACCTGGCCCTCTCCCGCCTCGGCGCGGTGATCAGCCCGGTCCCCATGCAGTACGGCCGTCACGAGATCGCTCACGCCTTCCGCGAACTGGAGGCGAAGGCCTTTGTCGGCATCGGCCGTTTCAAGGGCAATCCGGCCGCCGCGGCCATGGCCGCCGCCCTGCCGGACGGGTCCCGGGCCTTTGCCTTCGGTCCGGGCAGCGACGGTCTGGAGACGCTGGATATCGACACGGACGAGCCGCGCATGCTGATGCCGTCGGCCGGCGAAGCGGACGATGTCTTCACCGTCTGCTGGACCTCCGGCACGACGGGCACGCCCAAGGGTGTCCCGCGCACACATAATCACTGGTTCTCTCAGGTGATCGCGATCGAGGATGCCGTGCCGCTGGAGCCCGGCTCGGTCATGCTCAACCCCTTCCCGATGACGAATATGGCGGCCCTGTCCGGCTTCTTCTTCTACTGGCCGCGGATCAACGCCACCCTGGTGCTGCATCATCCGTTCGACCTGCCCGCCTTTCTCGGCCAGCTCACCGGCGAAGGCGTGGCCTACACGATTGCCCCGCCGGCCGTGCTGAACATGTTCCTTCAGAACACCGAGCTGCACGACAAGTTCGACCTGTCGGCGGTGAAATATATCGCCTCGGGCAGCGCGCCGCTGGACCCGTGGATGGTGAAGGGTTTCCGCGACAAGTTCGGCATCGAGATCATAAACTTCTTCGGGTCGAACGAAGGCATCGGCCTGTGCGGCGGACCGACGGAAGTGCCCGATCCGGAACAACGCGCCACGCTCTTCCCGCGCTTCGGTCGTGAAGGCATCGAGTGGAGCAATCGTTTCGGCCAACGCTTCGAGACGAAGATCGTCGACTGGAACAATGACGACCGCGAGATCCTGGAGCCGGGCGTGCCCGGCGAAATGCTGATCCGCGGTCCCAACGTGTTCGACGGCTACCTCAATGATGCCGGCGAAGACGTGTTCGACGGTGACGGCTATTTCCGCACCGGCGATCTGTTCGAAATCGCCGGCGAGGGTGATCTGGAGCGCTATTACCGCTTCAAGGGGCGGCGCAAGGAACTGATCATCCGCGGCGGCATGAATATCTCCCCGGAAGAGCTGGACGGTCTGATCACGGCGCATCCGAAGATCCAGGAAGCGGCCGTATGCGGCTATCCCGACCCGGTGATGGGCGAGAAGGTCTGCCTGTTTGCCGTCGTCATGCCGGGCGAGACCCTGACCCTGAAGGACGTCACCGAATTCCTGGAGAATGAGGGCGTGGCCAAGTTCAAATGGCCGGAGCGCCTCGAGCTTATCGACGCCCTGCCGCGCAATCCGTTGAACAAGGTGGTCCGCTCCGAACTGCGTGAAAAGCTGGAGCCCGCATGACCCGTCTTTGCATTGCCGGTTCCGCAATGACGGCCATGGGCAAGCGTCCCGACAGCTCCGTCAAATCGATGACGGCCGAAGCTGTCGCGGCGGCCCTGGCCGATGCCGGGATCGGCGCGGACCGGATCGAGGCGGCCTGGTTTTCCAATACCCGCCAGCCCATGCTGGAGGGGCAGAACACCATCCGCGGCCAGATCGCCCTGCGCCAGGCCGGCATCGAAGGCATCCCGATCGCCAATATCGAGAACGCCTGTGCCAGCGGCTCGACGGCCCTTCTGCAGGCCGCAACGGCCATCCAGGCCGGCCTGTACGAAACGGTGCTCGTGGTCGGTGCGGAAAAGATGTTCTTCCCGGACCGTCCCGAGGCCGTCGCCGCCGCATTCAAGGGCGGAACGGATATTCACCGGATCGACGAAATCCATGCAGACGTATCCGCCCTGGCCGCGGACATCATTCCCGAGGCGCAGCGGGATGCAGGCGCGCAGACGCGAAGCTTCTTCATGGACAGCTATGCCGCGCTGGCCCGGCTCCACATGAAAACCTTCGGCACGACCCAGGCCCAGCTGGCCGCCGTCGCCGCAAAGAACCATGACCATTCGGCCCTCAATCCGCTGGCCCAGTACCGCAAGCCGATGAGTGTCGAGGCCGTGCTCGCCGACCCGTTGATTGTCTGGCCGCTGACCCGTGCCATGTGCGCCCCGATCAGCGACGGCGCGTCAGCGATCGTCCTGACCGCAGACACCGCCCTGTCCGGTACGCAACGCAAGCGGGCCGTCGCCCTGCGCGGCCAGGCCCTGCTGAGCGCGACCACGCGAGACGCGGGCGATTTCGCCAACCACATCGGCGCCCGCACGGCGCGCCGCGCCTACGAGATCGCCGGGATAGACCCGGCCGATATCGACGTGGCGGAAGTCCATGACGCCACCGCCTATGCAGAAGTCCAGCAGGTGGAAAATCTCGGCCTCTGCCCGGTCGGCGAGGGCGGCACCTATGCCGAAGCCGGGCATACGCGTCTGGGCGGCCGCACACCCGTCAATCCCTCCGGTGGGCTTGTCTCGAAGGGACACCCCGTCGGTGCCACCGGCCTGGCGCAGATCCACGAACTCGTCACGCATCTGCGCGGCGAGGCGGGATCGCGCCAGGTCGAGGGCGCACGCATCGCTGTTGCGGAAAACGGCGGCGGCTTCCTGGATGTCGAGGAAGGAGCCACCGTCGTGACCGTCCTGGAGGCGCCGGCATGACCCCTGTCGTCCTGCGCTTCCTGGAACAGGCCGGCCGCACGCCGGACGCCCCCGCGGCAACCGACGATCACGGCACCGTGCTGACCTATGGCGCGCTGTCGCAGCGTGCCCGGGGACTGGCCGCCGGCCTGCAGGCCCGGCTCGGAACGGCGCCGGGGCAGGTCGTGTCCGTTGCCGCGAAGAACCATGCCGAGCATCTCGTCGCGCTGGTGGGGATATTCCTGTCGGGTCACACCTGGCTGCCGCTCAATCCGCGCAGCGCCCGCGCCCTCAATGACGGTGTGATGGCCCGCCTCTCGCCCGCCCTCCTGCTGTGCGACATCACCTGCGGCGATTGTGTGAGCACGGATGCGGACACGCTGTGGTTCGAGGCCGGCCGTCCGGACGGGCTCAATGCCATCTCCGCCGACCCCGCCCTCTGGCGGCAGCCGGATCTGCCCGAAGACCATGTGATGAGCGTCAAGCTGACGGGCGGCACCACGGGCACCCCCAAGGCCGTCGCACAGACCCAGCGCATGATCGCCACCGTGGTGGACGACCTGATTGCCGTCTTCGGCATCGGTCCGGACGACACCAATCTGGCCGTGGCGCCGCTGTCCCACGGCGCCTTCCACCTGCTCTTCCCGCTGCTGACCACGGGCGGCCGCCAGGTCATCCTGTCCGGCGCGGACCCGGAGCACGTGCTCGACGCCATGGAAACCCATGGCGTCTCCCTGACCTTCATGCCGCCGACCCTGATCGGAAAGCTGACCGATAGCGGGCTGGCCAAGCCGGACCGCTTTCCGCATCTGCGGGCGCTGATCTATTCGGCCGCCCCCATGCCGCCGGCCCAGATCGAGAAAGCCTGGCGCGCCTTCGGACCGCGCATCGCCGCCCTTTACGGCCAGGTCGAAGCGCCCATGACGATCACCGCCATCACGGCGGAAGAGCTGCAGGCGGGCGACAGGCTGGAAAGCGTCGGGCGGCCCTGCCCCTCGACCGAGGTCCGTATCGGCGAACCGGATCAGGATGGCACCGGCTCCATTCTCGCCCGCGGCCCGCTCGTTGCCGACCGGTATCTGACGGGCGAGGCCCTGCCGAAAACCGATGGCTGGCTGGATACCGGCGATCGCGGCTTTCTCGATGCCGACGGCTATCTTCACATTCGCGGCCGCGCCCGGGAGATGCTGATCACCGGTGGCTTCAACATCTATCCGCTTGAAGTGGAGCGCGTGCTGGCCGCACTGGACGGCGTGTCGGAGGTTTGCGTCTTCGGCGTCGAGGACGCCTATTGGGGCGAACGCGTGGAGGCCGCCATCGTGGCGGAATCCAGCCTGTCGGACATCGAGCTGGCTGCCGCGGTACGGGCCGCCATCGGACCGGTGGCCGTGCCCAAGCGCTGGCACCGGACCGACGCCCTCCCGCGCAACGCCGTCGGCAAGATCGTCAGACGGGACATCGCCGCACGCTTCAGCGACGAAGCGGCGTGATCATCATGCTCGCCGAGGCGCGGGCGTGGATGCGATCCTCGCCGGACATGACCAGGCATTCGGCCACGGCCATGCGGCGGCCCTTGTGGACGATCCGGGCCTCCACCACGAGCCGGTCGATGCTCACCGGGGCCGCCTTGAGATAGCGGATCTGCAGGTCGGTCGTGGCGAAACGCTCGTCGGGGCCGAGTTGCGAGAGCAGGGCACAGCCCGTCGCCGCGTCGCACAGGCCGGCCATCACCCCGCCATGCACGCCCGCCATCAGATTGGCATGACGCTCGGACACCGGGCAGACGAGGCGCGCCTCGCCGGGTTCGAACGCATCGACCTGGAAGCCGATCAGCCCGGCAAAACCGGGGGCCAGGCCCTCGGCCTTCCAGCGCCGCAGGATCTCCGCGCCGTCGACACCGTCCAGATCCGCAAGGTCGAGACTCATTCCGCCGCCTCCGCCGGAACCGGTTCGCGGAACTGCACGATGCGGAAGCGCTGGGCCACAAAGGCCAGATCCGCCAGACAGGCATTGCCCGCCGGATTGAGTCCGGTGACGTGATAGTCCGAATAGGCCGCCGCGAAATTGATCGGCATGCGCTGATCCATGTTGATCCACAGCGAGGCACCGGCATCGGTGAAGACGTCCTGGGCCCTCTCGATGTAGTCGCGGTCGGCGGAATAGAGATAGGAGGAGATCGCGCCGTGCTCCCGGGCGATCCGGGCCGCATGATCCAGCGCCGCATCGCGATCGGGCTCGCGGATCAGGAAGCAGACCGGCGCGAAGATCTCCTCGCCGAACAGCGCCTCCTGGCCGGCATCGACCTCGACGACCAAGGGCGTCGCCGTCTGCGCGTCGGGAAAGTCGGGATGGTCGTAGGGCCGCGAGTCCAGGACGACCCGGCCACCCGCCTCGATCACCCGCTCGCGCACCTCCTCGATCAGTTCCAGGGAGCGGTGCGCCTGGACGGCGCCGCACAGGCCGGCGGCGCGTTTGGGATCTTCGGTGCGCGCCGCGATCGTCTCGGCGAGCTTCCGGCCGAACGCCTCGAAACTCCAGTGCCCGCCATCGGCGAGCGCGACACCGTCGGCGGGGATGTGCACATTCTGCGGGCTGGTGCACATCTGCGAGGAGAAGCCGCAAAAGCCGTTGGCCAGTCCGCCGATCGCCCCGTCCGGATCCGGCAGCGACTCCACCACCACGCCATTGCAGCCCGCCGTCTCGGTGTAGACAAGCCGGTCGCGGCAATTCTGCTCGATCCACAGCCCGAAGCGCTGGCTGCCCGTATAGTCCACGATGGCGCAATCGGGATGTTCCAGCAGGGTAATGGTGATCGGGTCCTCGCGCTCGTCCGCGGCCATCGTCACCATGTTCGGGTCCAGCCCCGTTTCGGCGAGGACTTCGCGCATGCGCCGGACCGCCATCGCGACGGGCAGGATGCCATTGGGGTGCGGTTTCAGGATGACCGGATTGCCGGTCATCAGATTGGCGAAGATCGCCGGGTAGGCATTCCACAGCGGGAAGGTCGCACAACACACCACAACCGCGACACCACGGCCACGGATGCGATACGCCTTGTCCAGCGTAACGATACCGGAACGCCCGAAGGATTTGCGCCATGTCGCATGCGGCACGACATCGTCGAGCGCCTTGTAGGCATAGACCAGCGCTTCGATCCCGCGGTCGAGCGCATTGGCGCCGCTGCCCGAGAACGCCATGAGATACGCCTGCCCGGCCGTGTGCATCGTGGCGTGAGCATTGGCAAAAGCCTGCTCTTCCATGGCAAAGGCCAGCTCGAAACAGATACCGGCGCGCTCTTCCGGCGTCAGGCCCTGCCAGCCCTGCATCGCCTTGCGCGCCGCGGAGAATAACGCGTCCGGATCGACATGCGGATAGTCCACGCCGAGCGGCTGGCCGGTATAGGGCGACACCTCGTGCCCGACACGGCCGGTCTCGCCGGGCTGGTCGAGCTCGAAAGGCTTGCCGAGCAGGGCCTCGAACCGCGCCTTGCCTTCTTCGGGCCGCCCCGGCGCGTGCAGCTTGCCGCTGGGCGATTCAACGAAGGGGCTCCAGTAGGCGCGTGTCGCGCAGGCTTCCAGCCCGGCGGCGAGATGGTCCTTGTGACGTTCATAGAGCGCCTGGGCGGGGGCAGAAGTCATCGTGCGGATCCTTGCGGCTGGACAATGGTGGGACCGGCGGCCGGGCAGCATTGTTTCCGGCCCCGTCTAGTAAGTATTGTTGTGCAAGCAACATAAACGGTCCACAATGGTTTGTGCAAGCCATCGGGCCATCCGGCCGGAAAACAAGAGGCGCAGGAGGAAACCGCGTGTCCGACCTCGTGAAGTTCATCAATTTCTACGGCCGCTTCCTGGTCCCGTTCTCGGCCATCGGCTATCGCCTGCACGGCCTGGGCAAGGCCGGGCAGCACGACGGCCTGGCCGGCAAGACCATCCTCGTGACCGGCGCGACCGGGGGGATCGGCCGGGCCGTCGCGCTTCTCGCGGCCGAACAGGGCGCCCGCGTCATCGCCGTCGGCCGCAAGGTCGACACGCTTGCGGCACTCGCCGCGGAAGCCGGCACGGCGCGCGGCGAGATCCTGGCCACCCGGTGCGATCTGGGCCTCGCCGGGGAGACCCGCACCCTGGTCCGGCACATGCAGGAGGGCGGGCATCGCATCGATGCCATCGTCAACAATGTCGGCATTCTCAACCACGCCTATGCGGAAACCGCCGAAGGCGTCGACACGATGTATGCCGTCAATATTCTCAATCCCTACATCATGACCGAGGGACTGATGGAGGCGGGCTGCCTCGCCGATGACGCCGTCATCGTCAACATGGCGTCCGGCGGCCTCTACAACGCACCGCAGAACCTCACTTTCATGGAACAGGCGGCCGACGGCTATAACGGCTTCGCCGCCTACGCCACGCACAAGCGCGCCCAGATCGTCCTGTCCGACCACTGGAGTGCCGAACGCCCGCCTTTGCGCGCCTACACGATGCATCCCGGCTGGGTGGAGACGGAAGGCGTGCGGCAGAGCCTGCCGCGCTTCTACAAGGTGCTGCGCAGCGTGCTGCGCACGCCCGCACAGGGAGCCGATACGGCGCTCTGGCTGATCGCCGAACGCCCCGAACCGGAGGCCGGCGCGCTGTGGTTCGACCGCAAGCCGCGCTCCGCGCACGCCTACAAGCGCACCCGCACGCCGCTCGCCAGCGACGCGGACATTCTCGACAAGCTCAAGCAGGACGCCAACGCCCGGAAGGAGACGGCATGACCAAGCTCGACCGCTTTCTCGCCCTGATCGACGACTGGAAGCGCGGCGACCTCGATGCCGTCGCCGCCCGCCTGCATCCCGATGTGGTCTGGCATTTCTCTGCCACCACCAAACCGCCGGCCCGGGGCCGCGAGGAATCGATCGGCTTCCTGAAAGTCTATGGCAGTGTGTGCGCGACCAGCCGGCTGCGCCTGTTCAGTCATGCCGAGACCGAAGACCGCCTGTTCTACGAGGCGACGGAGGATTTCGACACGCCGGACGGCCGCCACGTTCTCGTGCCCTATGCCGGCATCCTCGATTTCAAGGACGATCTCATCATCGGCTGGCGGGACTATTTCGATCGCGGCCTGATCGACGGCCAGGTGGCCGGCGAGCGCGAGCTGCCCGACTATGCCCGGGACATCATCGAGCGACCGACCCTCTGAGCCCGCACGCCACTGACGCAACAAAAAACCCCCGGCGCCTGGCGCCGGGGGTTTTCGTCTGGCCTGTCGCGAACGCCTAGAAGCGCAGCGACCCCTGAACGCCGAACACCTGCGGGCGCAGCGGCACGGCATAGTGCGTGTTGGCGCCGACACTGCTGGCGAACGGCACGTTGGCCGAGAAGGTCAGGATTTCCTCATCCAGCAGGTTGCGGCCGACCAGGGCGATGCCCCAGCGTTCGGCGTCGAGCCCGATGCGCAGGTCCACCAGCGTGTAGGCGTCGACCTGGCCATTGCTGTCCAGATTGTCGTGGATGTTGTGCTCGCCGGTATAGCCGACATTCAGCGTCGAGACGAAATCAACGCCGTTCTGCATCGTGCGGACATAGTCCAGGCGGGCAAAGCCGGTGGTCTCCGGCGTGAACCGGCCGCGGCGGCCGGTGTAGTCGCACAGCTGGATGCCGTTGACGACATCGCCATCCGGCGTTTCGCCGAAGGCGCAATTGCCGCGGCGGAAGTCGGTGTATTCGAAGTCGAGATAGGACAGGCCCGCCGACAGGGTGAGTTCGTCGGTCAGCGCGATCCGCGTGTCCAGATCGACACCGGCGACTTCGGTTTCACCCGCATTGCCGACATTGAAGCCGATCGTGCCGTCGAACTGGCTGATCTGCAGGTTCTCGTACTGGGCGAAATAGGCCGTGGCATTCAGCTGCATGCGGCCGCCCAGAAGATCCGAGCGCAGGCCGGCCTCGTAGGCGGTGACCGTCTCGTCGTCGAATTCGAAAAAGGCGGTGGAGTTACCGCGCACGTCGAAACCGCCGCCCTTGAAGCCTTCCTTGTAGGAGGCGAAGAGCATCAGCGTGTCGGTGGCGTCGAACTCGACCATGATGGACGGCGTCAGACGATCCTCTTCCCGGCTCTGGTTGAGGTCGTGACCGGCCATGCCCGGATTGTTCAGGGCGACGCCGAGACCGGCGGACAGGATGCCCAGGGTCGCCGGGTTGGTGGCCAGCGGTGCGCCGAAGGAATTCGGCGAGGTGGTCGCCACGATCTGGCGCGACGCATCCTTTTCCTCATAGGTCCAGCGCAGGCCGCCGATCACGCGCAGACGGTCGGTGGCATTGAAGGTGGCTTCGCCGAAGACCGCGTAGGCCGTCGAGTCCTGCTCATAGGCGCGCTCGATGCCGACATTCGCCAGCGGGGCATAGCCGAGATTGGCGATCGAGCCGCCGAATCCGGTCACGTCGCCGGTGTCCAGCGTGCTGGACTGGAAGTAGACGCCGCCGATCCAGCTCAGGCGTTCGCTGGTGTCGGAGGAGAAGCGGATCTCCTGGGAGAATTGCTCGTATTCCTCGGTCACCAGGCCGGTGAGGATGTAGTAGTTGGTGAAGTCGAGATCGGCGAGTTCGTCACGGTCGTAGGAGACGTAACCCGTCACCGTCGTCAGCGTGCCGGCGTCGAAGTCGGTATTGGTCGTCAGCGTGACGTTGGACACGGTGTTGTTCGAATACTCGTCCGCGTCGGCGTCACGAATGAAGTCGAACTGCGTGTTGGTCATCGCCCCCGTCAAGCCGACCGCGTTGAGCGCCTGGGCGTAGGTGACCGGGCCGGTGGCGACGTCCTGGGACACTTCGATCTCGCGGCCCTCGACGTCGAAGGAATTGTGCTCGACCTTCAGCGTCGCGTCGAAATTCAGCGTCGGCGTGAAGAAGAGCGTTCCGCGTACGGCAAAGTCGTCTTCCTGCGGCCCGTCCTCGCCGAGATTGGGCGTCGCGACGAAGCCGCCGGTCGATCCCGCCCGCATGGCCAGGCGTCCGGAGAGATTTTCCGAAAGCGGGCCGGAGACATAGGCGTCCAGCGTCGTCTCTTCGACATCGAACATGTAGGACAGGTCGATCCCGGCCTCGAACTCGGTCGTGGGCCGTGCCGTGATCAGGCTCAGCGCGCCGCCGGTCGTGTTCTTGCCGAACAGGACCGACTGCGGACCGCGCAGCACCTCGACCCGTTCCAGGTCGAAGAAGGGCGCGCGCGTCAGCCGGGCGCGACCATAGCTCACGCCGTCGATGAACTGGGCCACGGACTGTTCGAACGCCGGGTCGTTGCCGGTGCCGATGCCGCGGATATACATCTGCGTGCCGATACCGGTCTGGGTGACCTGGAAGTTCGGTACGGACAGTTGCAGATCGTCCAGCGTGCCGATCTCGAAATCGTCCAGCGTTTCGCCGGTAACGACGGAGATCGAGATCGGGACGTCGGTCACGTCCTGCTCGCGCTTCTGCGCCGTCACGGTGATCACGTCGAGTTGCTGGGCCAGCGCCGGGACCCCGCCCAGAGCCGCCGACAGAGCGGCAATCGCCGCTCCGGTCATCAAACCGGATGCCTTCATGTTACACTCCCCTTGTCTCGGCGGCGTTTTGAACTTTTGGACCGCCATTGGGGACGACTATGACATAGTAAGTTTGACAACGAAAGTTATTCGGCAGGGTCGATAGCTCCGCATTCATCAAAATACCAAGCAGTGCTGGAGCGAACGCTTTCACATAACGACTTGCATAGTAGCAAAACCGGCATCGAAGGACGGTGAATGCGCATCGGGTCACTGTCAGAAGAACGCGACCCCGAGCACACTGGCGCGACGGTTTCGCAGCCAGCGTCAGACCAACGCGCACGAGTCTCGGACAGCCGCTGTGACGCGGTGCACGCACCTTGAGCGCGGGCCAGGACAGCCTGGAGCGTGCCCGATGGTCGCTTAGCTTGCCTCACGGCCCGCCAGATCGTGTCGTCAATTCCGGTCAGGCCCGGCCTTGCGCGCTTCGAGATCCTGCACGATATGGGCATGTCGTTTACGGGTCAGATGATAGCCGAACAGGAATAGCGGCGCGGTCGCCGCAAACACGGCCGGAAGAGGCCCCGAGATCAGAGCCAGCTTGTCCAGGACATCGCCTGGAACGACGACAGCACCCTGCCGGGAGGACAGGTCCGTCGGGAAATGGATCAGGTCCAGCGCGATCCCGGCGATCAGCCCGCCAAGTCCGGACGCGGCCTTGTAGGCGAGGGTCAGGCCCGAGAAGAACAGGCCTTCACGCCGGACGCCGAACAGCCACTCATGTTCGTCGGCCGTGTCGGCCAGCATGGACTGGAATCCGACCCCGCCGATCATGATGGCCGTGCCGACGAACAGCCCGTTGACGAACAGAACCACCACTGCCGCAGCCGGCGTGAGCGAAACCGGGCCGTAGAGCTGCATCAGCGGCGGCCACATCAAGAAGACGGCAATCGCCACAAAGGCGGCGATCGAAAGCGTGCGCTTTTCGATGAAGCGCAGGGCGAAGGCACTGATCGGCGCGCCCAGCAGAGGTCCCAGCGTGGTGCTCAGCAGGACGAACTGGATTGCACGGGCGTCCAGTCCCCAGAAATAGCGGCTGGCGTGCAGGGCCAGCGAGACATGGGCCGAATAGGCCAGAAAATAGGTCAGCACCGTCCCGAACAAGATCAGGAAGGAGCGATTGCGAGACAGCTCCACCATTTCCCGGACAAAGCCCGCGAGGAAATGACCAGCCTCGGCCTTTCCCGCATGCAGGCGCGGCAGCGCATCTCGCACCGCGCCGATTGCCACAAGACCGGCCACCAGCATTGCGGCGGCGCACACCCACGCAAACGGCACATAGCTGGCGCGATCCAGGAGGCCGTCTGGACCGGCCATGAAGACGCCGAGACCGAGCACGACGCCGAAAAGAATGCCGGCATTTTGAAATGACAGACGATAGGACACGATATTGGCCCGCTCACGATAATCGTCCGTTGCTTCCGCACCGACCGCTGTGAAGGGCAGGACGAAACAGGACAACGCGACTCGCAGGACCACCAGACAGGCCGTGACATAGACAAATTGCGCGAGGCCGGTGAGCGCTTCCGGCATCGAGAAGAGCAATCCGAAGGCGCAGGCGAACGGGACGAGACTAACGGCCATGAAGGGGAGCCGGCGGCCCCAGCGCGAGCGCATGCGGTCGCTGGCCAGGCCGATGGCCGGATCCGCCACACCATCGACCAGAAGGGCAATGAGCTTGGCCGTGCCGGCCAGGGTGCCGGACATCCCGCACACAGCCGTCAGGTAGAAAAGCAGGAAAAAACCGAAACCGGCCGCGACAATGCCGTCGGCCATCGACCCCGCGCCATAGCTCAGCTTGAAACGGCGCGTGAGCGGTATCTTCCGGGCGGCCTGGGCCGCCTCCGCATCATGGGTAGTCGTCATTCATCCGGCCTCAGCTCAGCAACGGGGTGACAGGATTCCGGGCCGTTCCGCGCTTCGGACCGGGCGATGAACAGCGCGACCTGGTCGGCCGCATCGGCGCCGTGGTCGTCCAGCATGGTGATATGATCGCCGGGTAGGGTTATGAGCGGCAGGCCGTTGGCCTCGGCGAACTGTGCGCAGGCGGCGTGATAGAGATCGTCGCGCCCCATCCAGAAGGTGACCGGCGCAGGACCGCGAACGACCGCCGCGGCCAGGCCGTCGAGTTCGTTCATCGCATTGATCGACGCGGCCAGTCCCGCCTCGTCCCCGGCCCGCACCCAGGACAGGAGATCCGGGCGGTCGCGGCGGATGACTTCGCTCAGGATCCGGTAGGTGACTTCCGGCAGCCCCCAGGCTTTCGCCGGCGTGTACATCCCGTTCACGACGTCCCATCCGCCGATCGAAAGCGAAGCGATACGCTCCGGGCTCCTCGCCGCCAGGGCTGAGGCCATCCAGCCGCCCATGGAATAGCCGACGACATGCGCACGCTCGATCTCGAGCGCGTCGAGCACCGCGACAAGATGCGACGCGCGCGCCTCGGCGCGGTAGCATCGGGGATCCGGCGGCGCATCGCTTTCGCCATGCGCCAGCGAGTCCGGCGCGATCACGCGGTGGTTTCCGGACAGGCGGCGTCCGAAGGGGTTGTCGAGGAAACGCGTTGCGCTGCCGAAGGCGCCGTGGATCAGCAGGACGGGAAGTCCGGCCCCGCGTTCGACGAAGTGAATACGGTGCTGCGCAGCCCGGGCATATCCCTCGCGAGCGTTCTGGTCGGACGGGCTCACCGGGCGCCTCCTTGGCGTGCGACCGACGGCTGGCGCCGCAGGGCGTCGTAGACCCCATGCTGGTAGACGGGCAGCGCGCGCCGACCGGCCGCACCGCGACCGGTCGCGATGGTCGCCCCGGAATTCGCCGAGACAGGGACTTCATGCTGGGTCAGATAGATCATGACGAGGTCATTGACCGGGTCGGCCTGCCACCATGTTCCGAATATCCCCGGCCAGGTGAGCGATCCGGCGGCCCCGCAGGCATAGGGATTGTCCGTCAGGTCCTCCGCGATCGCGAGGCCGAGGCCGAAGCCCGACTTCTGCCAGAGCGGCATGCCCGCGAACGGAAACCGGCGCTGGGCGCCGGTCAGCCTGTTGGTCGTCATGAGCTGCACGGTCTCGCGTTTGAGCAGGCGTTCGCCGTTCAGCGAACCCTGATTGAGGATCATCCGCGCGAACCGGTGATAGTCGCCGGCCGAGGACATCAGCCCTCCGCCGCCCGGCGTGTAGGCCGGCGGCTCGTCATACATCTCCAGTTCGACCTTTGCGAGCCCGTCCCGGCGTTCATCATGCCGGTAGAGGCTGGCGAGGCGATGGCGCTTCTGCTCGGGCAGCCAGAAATCCGTATCCGCCATTCCCAACCGGGAGAAGACCCGCTCCTGCAGGACCTTCCGGAACGGCTTGTCTTCGATCCGGCCGATCAGGAAGCCGAGCACCTCGGTTGAATGACCGTAGTGAAAGCGCAGGCCGGGCTGATACGCCAGTGGCAGCCCTCCCAGCGCAGCCAGCCATTCGTCCACGGACTTGCGGTTCATGCCGGGATCGCCCAGCGCGTCTTCGTAGGCCCGTTTCAGCGGGCCTTCCGAAAACGGGCCGTAGGCGATGCCCGAACGGTGCGTCAGCAGGTCCTCCACGGTGATCGGGCGCCGGATGTCCTCGGTTTCGTCAAGCGGCCCGGCCGCATCAAGCAGCACGCGCGGACCGGCCAGTTCGGGCACCCAGCGGGCGATCGGGTCGTCAAGCGCCAGCTTGCCCTCTTCGATGAGCATCAGGGCCGCGACCGAGGTGACCGGCTTCGTCATGGACGCAATACGAAAGAGCGTGTCCGGCTGCATCGGCCGGCCGCGCTCGATGTCGGCCTGTCCGATCGCTTCGGCCTGCACGATATCGCCATGCCGCGAGGTGAGCGTGACCACGCCAGCCAGCTTGCCCGCGCGGACATAGGCCTCCAGGGCCGGCCCTATCGCGGCAAGCCGGTCCGGATCGAAGCCATGCGTACGGCACAATTCGTCGTCGATCATGAAACGGGAACTCCGGCACGCAGTGTTCGGGACGGACGGGCTTGCAGCGCCTATCCGGAGGCTCGCTGCAAGTCGGTCCAGAACCCGGAAGCCACAGGAAGGCGCCTCAATAGGCGGCGCCGTCCTGCAGCCTTCGGGAGGGAGGAATGAGTGGGCTCAGAAAGTCTTGCGGACACTGAGGGCGACATAGCGGCCGATGGGATTGTAATTGCCACCAATCCCGTCCGTCGCCGGGAAGAAGGGCGGAGTGGCATCGAAGGCATCGTCGACCTGCAGGGCCAGTACCGTGCCCGAGGTCGCGCCCCTGTCCGGAAGCGTCCAGCTCAGCCGGAGATCGACCGTGGTGTACGGATCGGCTTCGTACTCGCCGACGCCGGTGGGCGTATTGAACGCGTTCGTGACGCCGTCCCGGTAGTTGACGAAACCCACCAGGCTGACAGCGCCGGCGGTGAGCCCGGCCGTCGCCCGCAACGTCATGCGGGGCACGCCCAGCCGCAAGCTGTCGGAGACCGGAGCCGCCGGCGACAATTGCGTGTCGAAGTTGAAGATGTAGTTGCCGGCCAGGCCCGCAAAGACAGAGCCGAAACCGGTCGACCAGTTATAGGACACGTCGAAGTCCATGCCGCGCGTCTCGCGCACCCCGAAATTGTTGAGGCGCTGGTCCAGCACATTGCCGACCGCAGGCAGGGGGCTGGGCAGGTCCACGGGGACAGCGAGGGAAAGCAGGCTGGCAAGCTGCTGCGCGGACGGGTCGCGATAGACGATGGACGCGAAGGTCGGATCGGTGAAGACGAGCGCGGAAGGCGGCGTCCCGATCACGTCGGTGAACTCGATGTCGTAGACGGTCGCACTGACGCTGAGATCCGGCAGAGCGGTGGGCTCCCAGTCGATACCCAGCGAGTAGGTCCGCGCGTTTTCCGGCTGCAGGTCCCTGTTCCCGCCCAGCAGGATGACCGTATTGACCTGGTCCGCACCGCGGCTGGGATCGCGTGCGGCCACGGCGGCCGTGGCCGCATCGAGATAGTAGGCCCCCACCGTTGCCCCCACCTGACGCATGCCCGGCGCCCGGAAAGACTGGCCATAGGTACCGCGCAGGGTCACGCCCTCGATCGGCTCCCAGTCGATCCCGATTTTCGGATTCGAGGTCGAGCCGAAGTCGCTGTAATCGTCATACCGGCCCGACAGGGAGAGGGAGAGGTTGCGCACGAGCGGGACCTGGTTGCCCGGTCCGACGATCGGCACAAAGAACTCGCCATAAGCCGAATAGATGTCGCGCTCGAGATCCTCGGGAACCGGCGAGGCACCGACGAAACCGCGTTGGGTGAACGTCTCGCGCCGCACCTCGATACCGGCGGCGACCTTCAGCTCGCCGGCCGGCAGGTCGGCCAGGGGGCCGTCCAGCTTGATCGCGCCGAGATAGGTGCGCTGATCGACCGTTACGTCGGTCGCGTAGTCCGTGATGGCGTCCACGACTGAGGGGGCCGTTCCGGTTCCGAACGGATCCAGCGCCGTGTCCGGCGTTGTGCCCGCCGCAGCCACGGCCAACGCGACCGGATTGATGGTCGGGATGAAGGCCTCGTTCGTCGCCCAGTCCAACGTGCCGTAGACGCTGAGATTCATGTCGCCGGGCAAGGCGAAGTCGATACCCGCCGAGGAGTTCCCGACACCCTTCCAGTCCGTGCTTTCCAGATAGCTGGAGCCGTAGAGATTGTCCGGCCGGAAGAGGACGGTTTCCCACAACGCACCGCTGCCCGGCGGCGAAACAAAGTAGGGGTTGGCCGCCGTGATCGTGACGGTCTGCACCGGCGGCGCTTCGCGCATTGTGTCGGTACGGTCCGAATAGAGCAGGTCGGCCCAGACGGTGACGCCCGAAGCGACATCCTGGCTCGCCGTCAGGAAGAGGCTGTGCAGCTCCGAGGCGGGATACAGATCGGCGACCGCGCCATTGTCGCAGTAATTCGTCGTGTTCGGCGCAAAGTCAGGCGCCGCGTACAGGGTCGCGCCGTCGAACACGTTGGGCGACGGGCAGTTGATCGAACGCGTGTCGACCCCGCCATAATTGCGGAAGTCGAGCGTGCGGTAATCCCTGTCGGCACCCGTGATGTTTCCGTTGTCCGCATACTGGTAGGCGGCCAGGAACGAGCCGGTGCCCCAGTCCCGGCCCGCCAGCACATTCGCGGTAAAGGACGAGTAGTCGTCCGCAACACCGTAGGTGACGGAGGCTTCGACACCGTCGAAGCGCCGGCGGGTGATGAAGTTCACAACGCCCGCGATCGCGTCCGAGCCGTAGATCGAGGATGCGCCATCAGCGACGATTTCGACACGCTCGATCGCCAGGTTGGGAATGAGCGGATAGTCGGGATTGGTTTCGTTCGCGCCCGCGCCGACGAGGCGATGGCCGTTCATCAGCACCAGCGTGGCGCTCGGCGGCAGGCTGCGAAGGCCCGGCGCAAAGGAGCCGAACCCGTCATTGCTGGCCTGCGGCGCCGTGTTGAAGCTGTTCAGCTGGGGGACGCTGGCGAGCAGGTCCGGTGTCGTCACGGCGCCGGTCGCCTCGATATCGCTGCGTCCCAGGCTGATCAGGTTCGAGCCGGTGGGCGGAACGCCGCGAATGCTCGAACCGGTCACCACAATCACGTCGGCGCTGGCATCCGTTTCGCTCCCGGTATCGGCCGGTTCACCGGATTGCGCCCAGGACGGGCCCGCCAGAAACGTCATGGCTGCAGCGAACGATGCGCTGGCCATCGCGAGTGTCCTCGCGACCTTGTATGTGCTCTTCATGATTTCCTCCCCTTCGTCCGGCCAGTGCCTTGAACGGCTTTTTTTGACCAGTACGGACTACGCTTTCTGTCCTGCCCTTCGCTCTCCAACCGCCTCGTTGCGCTCGCGCTTTTCGAGCCGCGGGTGGATAACGCCGGGCCCTTTGCCGGAGGCCGCCGGAACGGCATCGGCAACGGATATTCATTCATTTAGTGCTAAATAAATGAAAAGGCAAGTGCGGCTTGCTTGACGGGGCAGAAGCGGCGCAACATGGTTTGCTCGCACGCGCCAAGCGGTTGATTTTCGCAGATAAGCCCGACCAGGAAGGCCGAATGTCATGGCATCACCGCCCAAAAAACGGGGCCGCCGAACGCGCGCGGAGCAACGCGCCGCGACCATCAAGCAAATCCTCGATACGAGCGAGGATCTTTTCGCGCAGCTCGGCTATTTTGGCGTGACGATCAAGGACGTCGCTGACGGAATGGGCATCCACCCCGCGCTCATCCACTACTATTTCGACGGCAAGAAGGCCCTGTTCGATGCGGTCTTCGAACGCCGGATGGACTACGCCGTCGAGACGCGGACCGCCGGCCTGGACGAATACGAGGCGGAAGCCGGGGATCATCCGACCGTCGAGGGCGCCTTGCGCGCCTATTATGACGGCGCGTTCGACGTCTATATCAACGGCGACGAGGGCTGGCGCAATTTCGGGCGCATTTTCGCGCAGGTGAACAATGCGCCGGGCTATGGCGCGGAGATGATGGAGACCTATTTCGACCCGCTGGTGCTGCGGCTGGTCGAACTCCTCGCGAAGGCCCTGCCCGACGCGCCGCCCGAGGACCTGTTCTGGAGCTTCCAGTTCACCTCCGGGGCCTACTCACTGATCCTGTCACGCACCGGCCGTATCGACCGTCTGTCCCGCGGATTGTGCGCATCCGATGATTTCCAGGCCGTGCGCGAACGCTTCGTCACCTTCATGGCGGGAGGCTTCAACGCCGTGTACAATCGCCGCCTATCGGAACGCGACGCGGGCTAGGTCGCTACCGGTACCGGCGCCTTGTCCAGACGCGCCTCGCGAAGCGCCGCGCGGCGGACCTTCCCGGCCTCGTCGCGCAGCGGTTCGTCCACGAATTCGAAGCTCTTGGGCATTTTGAACCGCGTCAGCCGCTCGGCCAGATAGTCGAACAGCGCGGCTTCATCCAGCGAGGTGCCGGGCACGGGCTGGACGATGGCATGAACGCGCGCGCCCCAGTCCTCGTCCGGAAGACCGATAACCGCACAGGTTCGCACGTCCGGATGGCCGTCGATCGCAGCCTCCACTTCGGCCGGGTACACATTCGCGCCGCCGGAGATGATGAGGTCGTTGCGCCGGTCGGACAGGTAGAGATAGCCGTCCGCATCGAGGCTGCCCAGATCGCCCGTCGATTCCCACGCGCCGAAGCGCCGCGAGGCGCTGCCCAGATAGTGATAGGTCGATCCCGGCCCGCCATGCGGACGGAAAAAGACCTCGCCGACCTCGCCGGTCGCGCAGGCCTGACCGTCCGCGTTGAGGATTGTCAGATCATACCCCTCGCGGACACGGCCTACCGAGCCGCGGCGCTCCAGCCATTCGGTGCCGGAGATCATCGTGGACCCGATCGCTTCGGTGGTGCCGTAGTATTCATGGACCCGCTCGCTGCCCAGCCATTCGATCCAGGCGTCCTTGAGCCAGGCGGCACAGGGCGCCGCCATATGGAGCATCATTCGCAGGCTCGGCAGCTGGAAGCGGGACAGCGTGTCCGGACCCAATTGCCAGATCCGGTGCATCATTGTCGGCACGAGCGTGACCCAGCTGACATTGTGCGCCTCAATGAGTTCGAGCGCGCGCAAGGCATCGAACCGGCCCATCTCGACAATCGTACTCCCCACGAACAAACCCATGTGAATGCAGTGGAAGGGCGCGTTGTGATAGAGCGGTCCGGGATTGAGAATGACATCGCCCGGCTGTTGGCCGAGAAAGCCCTCCTGCGGATCCCAGCGCGACGGCATGGCGTCGACGATCACCTTGGGCCGGCCGGTCGATCCGCCGCTTGTCATCGCCTTCCAGTGCGGCGAGACGATTTCCGGCAGCGGCTCCGCCGAATACCGGTCGAGGCCCTCCGGCTCGGCAGACACCGCCGGCATCCCGCCTCGTGGCGGCGTTCCGACAAAAAGTTTGGGGCGGACGATGTCGAGAATCGCCTCCATTTCCGGACGGGCGAGTTTCGCCGATACGATGTTGGGGACGGCACCGAGTTTCCACAGCGCGAACGTGGTTTCGTAGAAGCTCAGCCCGTTGGGCAGCGCCAGAGTGACGAAATCGCCCGCGCCGACACCGTGCGCCGCCAGCATCCGGGCGCGGCGGTTGGCGCGCGCGTCGAGCTCGCCGAACCCTACGGAGACATCATCCTGGATCAGTGCTGGACGGGAGGGCGAGCGGCGCGCGTGGAACGCCAGGATTGAACTGAATGCAACGGCGCTCGACATGCCACCAAACCTCCCGATGCCCCCGCATGCCAACGCGGCGCCTCTTGACGCTTCATGGTGACAGGGGGATAGCTTCCAAAGTCACTAATTAATTTAGCGCTAAATGAATGACAAGTGCCCGCACCAGCCATCCGGCCGGCCACAGGGCGCCAGGCAGTGCTGCCAGACCAACGCGGACGGGGCTGCAGCTTCCGTCCGGTCAATCCCTTCGCCCTACCCGTCAGGAACCAGAACACACTCTAGTCGAATTCCAAGCTGGAGACGTGTTTCCAGTCTGTCGGCTTCAGCTCCGATTTCCGCCTCGCGTGCCGACCACAGGGTGGTACGGGCTTCGAGAATGTCCAGCACGGTCACGGCCTGCAGGTCACGGCCGCGCTGCAGCCGGGCGAGGACCTGCTCCGCCGTGTCGACAGCATCGCGGGTCTGCCGCAGACGCCGCTCGGTTCTGATATTCCGGGCCACGAGCTCCAGAGCGGCGCGCCGCACCTCGGCCTCGATCGCAGACAATGATGCGATGCTGCCGCTCTGACGGGCCGCCGCCTCGTCAATCCGCGCCGCACGCAACCCGCCGGCAATCGGCACGGAGAGGGACACGCCGACACCCGTCTCCCGTCCGTCGCGTTCGCTGAACACCTGAAGGCCCAGCTGGGGGTCGGCACGCCGATCGTATTCGGCCCGCCGCCGCTGAAGCTGGGAACGCGCCAGTTCGAGGCGGGCTGCGCGCAGGGACGGGCTGGCGCGCAAGGCGGCGCCCAGCATGTCCTCAGCGCCGCGGTCCAGGCCGCAGGTCTCCGGCACAAGCCCGGCCGCCATATCCGGGCGTGCCGTGCCCGGGAAACGGGCCTCAAGCGCGAGCCGGGCCAGTTCGCTGTCCTGCCGAGCCGTTTCCAGCGCGCTCTCGGCGAGGGCGAGGTCCCGGTCCAGCCGGTCGACATCCACGGCCCGCGCCCGGGCCTGTTCGTGTCTCGCACGCTCGCCATCCCGCCGGGCCC
>Ga0207716_100218_pt1 | contig 36654 bp, 31 predicted proteins | sample TtaePargueraPR_FD_187739 | JGI IMG/M metagenome (GOLD analysis project Ga0207716, IMG submission 187739) | Aerobic enrichment media microbial communities from Bioluminiscent Bay, La Parguera, Puerto Rico - Tt and P2 (5) (SPAdes) | ecosystem: Environmental > Aquatic > Marine > Unclassified ... | reverse complement strand
AAGGTATCGAAGATGGGAAAATGGAAAACGACCTTCCAGATGGTGGCTATCGGCTGCCTGATTTTCTATAAACCCTTATTCGGATTGCCAATTTTTGAAGTCGGTGTGGTACTGCTTTATCTGGCGGCCTGGCTGACTTTACAGTCGATGTGGAATTATTTGCGAGCCGCGCTGCCTTTGTTACTGAATAAGGGTTGACATAAAAATTTAAGCTCCTATAATGCTCCACTTCCTCAGCGGGAATAAGCTCAGTTGGTAGAGCACAACCTTGCCAAGGTTGGGGTCGCGAGTTCGAATCTCGTTTCCCGCTCCAGAATTAAAAAAGCCGCGGTCAGTCCAAGTCACTACTGCGGCTTTTTAGTATTGCCCCCGGGCTGGGTGGCAGAGTGGTTATGCAGCGGACTGCAACTCCGTGTACGCCGGTTCGATTCCGACCCCAGCCTCCAATTATATTTCTTTTTGAAATCAATGAATTAACCAGCTTTCAGGCTGGTTTTTTTATGCCCTAAAAAAGTGCTTTCTTTCCCTCAATTCTACCCCTGACACCCCAAAAAGGTGGCTGTGACACCCGTCAACGGATAATATCTTCTTGTACGTCAGTCTTCAGGAGGATGTGATCATGGCTACCAAACGTTTCCGCTACGGAAAGTATCAATACGTCGTAAAGAATAAAAAATTACTGCCTAAACCGCTTTATCTCACATTTGACAATGAAGCTGACGGAGACGCCTATATTGCGGAGCTGGAAGATTTATTATCAAAAGGGGTTGTACCCAATGAATTTCAATCACATGGCAGCGCAATAAAGCTTCATCAGCTGATTAATGACTATGTTCGAACCGTTGCCATCACTGATGATAGAAGGCAGTTATTAGAGCTTGCCAAAAAACGTATTCAGAATATTGAAATATCCATGATCACCTATAAGTGGGCTGAGGCCTGGATTAAAGATATGAAACGGGTGAGGAAGCTAGCACCAAGCACGATAACAAAACATGTCGGTGCTATGAGTGGCTGCCTCGACTGGGCTGTCAACCATCAGTTATTGGTCACTAATCCTTTTAGAAACCTCCCCAAGGGGTATTCTAACTATAGTGATGAGGACGGTCGTATTGCTGGTGTTCGTCGAGAAAATACCGAGCGTGATCGAAGATTAGAGCCGGGTGAAGAAGAACGGATCTTGGCGGTAATTGAAGGGAAATACAAACCTGAACATCGCCAGAGATGGCTCAAACCTGAGCCAGCCATCGCTTATAGAGCATTTTTCCTGCTGGCCCTTGAAACAGCAATGCGTATGCGTGAGATGTACACACTGGAAGTCCAACAAATTAACTTTGAGAAAAGGACGATCTTTCTTGATAAGACCAAAAATGGGGATAAACGCCAGGTTCCGATGAGTAAGCCAGCTTTTGATTTATTGCGCCACTACATTGAGGAACGTGATCTTGATAGGTATTTATTTCCAGAGTTTTTTGATGGTAGCTATACGATAGCGGCTTTAAGGAAAAATACGTCCAGAATCTCTCGAGAGTGGGGAAGAGTGTTTGAACATGCCGAGTGTTCTGATTTCAATTTTCATGACACTCGGCATGAGGCAACCAGTCGGATTTATGAACGAACTACTTTATCTGATCTTCAGATAGCAAAGATCACAGGGCATAAAACACTTGAAATGCTTAAGCGCTATGCCAACTTACGAGGCTCAAACCTATCAAGTCAATTATGGTAAGTGTGACTCAGGGCTTCAACATCGCACGGTATGGACTTAGGTCAGGGTAGCTCTGTTTCTTTTTAACTGGCTCAGAATATGAACGTGCTTGAGGTTGGTTAAAATCAGGTGCTGAATAACGGTTTTTTCTGGCTTGAGTCTGACGTTCAATTTCTTCGTTCAAGTAGGCTTCAATATCATGAAGTCTGAATAACCAGCTTTTTCCTACCTTTGCCCCAGGGATTTCGCCGAGCCCGGCTTTTTCAAGGACTGTCTTCGTGCTGCAGTGTAAAAGTCTGGCCGCTTCCTCTGCTGAGATGGTCACAATACTGGAGGTTGACTGCTTCATTGCGCCACCTCCTGAAGATCGACTTCACAACTAATATATAAATTTGGCGGTGGCCAGATAAGGGAGGGAATGACATATCCCTCGCCATGCTTGAAAGTAACTTCAATGTTATTGGCGTATTGATTGAGTAATAGCGGTTCTGATTTTGAATAAAGCGCATCGATACTTTTTACCGTTATGATGAGTGAATACATATGTTCTCCTTTTATTCTCTGGAACAAGAATAAAATCACATGATTCACGTATCACTTTTGTGACAAATGTCACATATTTCACGGGTGCAATGTCGACTTCAAATTTCGTATAAAAAACTAGCTTAATTTTTTATATGAAATTTTAATTCCAATTAAATCAATTGCATAAAAATTCTTGATCCAAGTCGACCTGTTAATGGTTTTGCGCAAAATGAAAGTGGTCTAAGTTAACGGCGGGGCGTCACTTCGCACGGAAAAACACAAAGCGAAGCGACTGTTTTTCAGCCCCGCCACCAGATTAGAACATAATCGCTTTGGAACCCTTGATCATCTTTATGTAAGGTTCCGGTGTGGAAGAAGCATCAGCATTATTATGATCATTTAAATTGCGCTGATTGTTATCAGCTTCGATTTGGGCGGAAGGGGGCTCTGCTTTGTCAGCAACAATGTTCTCTGGGTAAGTTATTGCTTTGGTTTCATCGGTTACTTCTTCAGAATCCACTTTCTCTGCTGAGACACTTTTGGTCGGTGGTGTCGTGACCTCGACGTTTTTCACAGCATCAAGCGATTCATCACTAACATCGATGTTCATTTTTCTGCCGCCACGGCGTCTGTCACCATAGGCATTTACACTCTCAACTGAAGCATGTCCCATAATCGCGGCAATCGTGATTCTATCCATGCCAGAAGCTTTTAAATCGCTGCCGAATTGATGGCGATAGGAATACAGGGAAGGATAACTTTTGCGGTCGTCAAATATCTTCCTGACCTGTTTGTAAAAACGATTTTGAATTCGCTTCATGGCACGCTCAGGAAGGGCATCTGTTCTGTTAAATTCAGTCATCAACAGACCCCAGGCTTCTCTGACGATGAGGTAATCATCATCTTCAAGGAGTAGCGTTCTATCAATGCCGCGATCACCCTTCTCACGTTTTTTAGCGCCGGTAATAAAGATACTTTGGCGACTATCATCAAACATCATAGATGCCATCTCTGCTGGACGCACACCAATCATGCTGGCAATGGTTACGGCACCTGATACAGGCCGGTCATCTATGTCATGAAGATAGTTGATTATTTGCTCGTGCTCATCATTAATGACTCGGTGAGTACGTGGCTGCTTTTTAGGTTTTAATGCTCTGGTAGATTCATCAGCATTGGGAGCTGTCACCGGGTTAACCATTTGATGAATGTACTCAGCCTCTTCGTGTTTGCCTTCACAGGCAAACGCATAGGCCAGAGCATTACGACGGATCCGCCAGGTGCCTGGCCGGTAGCTGAAAGCTTTGTCACTAAGACATCTTCTAACTCTGTTGAATATATTGTCTTCAGGAGAGAATTCAGACACATGGATTGCCAGAAAACTTGTGGCAATGGCTAGCTTGTTAGTATCAATGGACTTACCCATAGTGAGATTCCTTAAAATTTAAGTTAACTTCACTATAGAACGACTGCTGAAATACCCCATGTGACCTATGACACGTTTTAGACATCTGATGGGTAATTAGATGACTGAAAATCTGACTTGGCAACTTTGGGGGCTTGATTCAATTTTTACCAAAATCAAATCAACCCCCTACATACTTCCCTCTAAATAGCTACAAATCAGCTGGGGGAAATATGCCTATACTCGTTGGGGGAAGTATGTCTCTAAAGTTGCCCTAAGCGTAAGTCATCAGTAGCTTGGATGTCTGACTCATGCTCCATCGAGATGCCGATAATTTATCTCGAAGGGGGCCGAAAATAATATTGGAAAGGCAGCTGTATATTCTTCGTAAACAGGCTTTTTAGAAACAGAAAACAGCTTCAAGGCTTAATCCTGAAATGCTTTCTTCAAGTCCTCTTCACTGGCTGAAAATAATTCATCTGATGCTTTCTTCACTCTGTCAGAAGTGAGCTTTGTATATAGTGCTTCAACTTTAGGCCTTGGATCAGTCTGTTTTGAAGTCTTATTTTGCTTATCTTCTTCCGCCATAGATACCTGCCTTAAGTGAGTATCAATCGGTCTGATCAAACAGCTTTTCATCGATATGAATGACTGTAGGCTGGTAAGCTTTGTCTCTCACTGCTTGCAGGTGAGGATAGCCTTGAGCGTAACGACATATTCTGGTTGTCCCAATATTAAATGAGTTTTCACCATGCACATGGCCGTAAATCCAGGCTTCTGGTTTATGATTTTCAATCAAGCTATCAAGTCGGCTGGCATAGGCCGCAGAAATCAAATCAGATTGTTCATGCCCCGGAAGGCATCGTAGGGATGGGGCATGATGGGTGACAACCACTATGCTCTTAGCAGCAGGCAACATTAGCGCATGCTCAATAAACTGTCTTTCAAGTTTGTGCCAAAGCAGGGTGTCTCTGACTGTTAGCCTGGGCGAAAACGGTTTATCGGGCAGCCGAATTTCAGCATAATCAGTCATGTTGAAACTGGCATGACTGATTGCCAGATGATGCTTTGCACTCCCAAACAACATGAAATCCGTCCAAAGTGTCGCGCCAATAAACATCACATCATTAATAATGACCGTGTCACTATCCAGAAAGTGAACATCTGTGTTCCGGGTTAAGCTCTCTACTTTATCCTTAACAGGTAGGCTGTCTGCCTGGTAAAACTCATGATTACCGAGCACATAGATAACAGGCAGCTCTAGACGCTGGCTCTGCCTGACAGCATATTGAGCACCATTCTCCTGCACATCAATATCGCCAGCCAGAACCAGCACATCAACTGGTTCGTTAAGTTTTATATCAGGTACGGGTAAGCCAGCTTCACGCAGAAACTCATTGTGTAAATCACTGATGTAAGCAATTTTCATCTGAGCTCCTCATCCCATACTGGCCAAAAAACCGATTCCTGCCCGTTTAAGTTGTTTGCCTTGTATATTCACATCGATGGGCATAAGGCCGATGGGCCTGGAATCTGACGCTGTTCTGGAAGCCGCGTGTGCTAATGCCTTTTCCAATTCCAATTTAATTAGCCTGGGTGGCATGCCAGCAAAAGCATCAATAACACTCTCATCCAATTTTTTATCAAAATGCTTGCCCCAGGCATTGGCTTCCAGCAATTCTCGATAAATAGCTTTTACAATCTCCCTGGATTGCGCTGCACTGGGTGGCTGGATTTCTATCTCAATCATCCGTGACCGAATCGGTGCAGGAATACGCTCAGGCTGATTCGCTGTCGCTACCCACAGCACGCCACTGAGGTTCATTGGAATATCGAGATATTCATCTTTGAACTGGCGCGCCGTGTGAGATTCAAACAGACTATAGAAAGCGCCGAGTGGATCAAAGCGTAAGTCAGCAGAGACTTTATCGATTTCATCGAGCATGAAAATGGGATTGGCATAACGGCTCTTTCTGATACTTTCACTGATAAACCCCGGTTTACTCTCGCTCCATGAACTGCTGTTGCCAGTGACAATAAACCCTGACGAGAGTGTCGAAAAATCGAGAGAGAAAAAATCAGTCCCAAACACTTTGGCAAGCTCGGACATGAAACGGGTTTTGCCGACACCCGGTGGTCCCGATAACAATAACGGGGGAAAGCTGATGACCTCAGGTGACTCCAGGCTGAATAACTGCAGGTTACGCTTACTGAGCTCTATGACTTCACTGAAATTAGCAAACTGTTCAGCCAAATTATCTAACTCATCAACCAGCGTTTTTCTGATCAAGGCAAAGGGCTTCCAATTGGTTTCCTTGCTCAAGTCTTTGAGGATTTCCTTGCGTGTCTGATTCAATTCACGTTTATGCGCACTGATGACATGATCTTGTTTGTAAATATAGAGGCCGGTACCGACTGCAGGTGGCGCTTCCTCCAGTTCACGAATGTGAAGTTCATCAGATAAGCTGGTATCGGTGGGTTTTCCAAGGTTGTCATCAACAAGTTCTCTTAGTGATTTTTTAGACATAGTTACTCCGAAGCTGAGGTTGATCTCCCTCCACCCGCCCGGGTGGAGGGAGTGGATACGGCTACTTCAGTCTTGAGAGTTTTTGTGCCCACTTTTCACGAATTTCATATACCTTTGATGGCCAGCCTTTGGGCCCTGGACGCTGTCCCATCTTGCCTTCTTTCCAAAATTTCTGGGCGATTTCAGCTTCATATTGCTTCCGGCGAAGGAAGGGCTCTACCTTCTGGATGGCGCGATGCGCATGTGCGCTGTCGTAATTCAATGAATAGCATTGGCGGTTACTGGAACTGTCACGTTTTAGTTTTGAAATAAAACTTTTTTCTCCAATGATTTTTTGGATATGCTCAAGCACCTCTAGGTTGTTTTGAACAATAGTCAGCTTGAGACGATGACAGATTTTGTCACGACCTTTGTAACGCTGTTTTACCACCCCAATACAACCATCAGCATCAGTAAAGCCTCCGACATACGAATAATCCATTAACTTTTCAATTTGGGGCTTCAAGTCAGCGTTTGTTGTCAGGATGTCAAAGTTTACGTTATTAAGTGCACACATAGTGTGTTCTCCTTGGCAAAAATAATGGCGGGTGATTCCGCCATTTGTTTTTATTTATACACTAAGTGTGGCCCATCTGCAAGTACTTTGTAAGAAATATTGTGTTTTATAAAAAATAGCTCAAGGAGGCCTTCTTGGATAACCCTATGATTCTGCATGCCTTTTTCTGTTTCCCAGTTCTGCCATGAGCGCAAGGTAACGTATATACTTTTTGCTGCTTCTTCTTGAGTTAGCCCAAGTCTTTTGCGCAATTTTTTTAGTTCTTCAGGTGTTATTGGCATTTATATGATGTAGCTGTTATGAAATTACGCATAGATTATCATGGAACGACTCTCAGAATTTTGATGCAGAATAAAGCTGGGTTGGATAAATCCATGCCAAATAAAGTCATCAGGCTCCATCACCATGGTCATTGCATGAAGCAGATCGTTTTTGAATCAAGCCGGCGATTTCTTTTACATCCACTTTTTTTGCTGATAACTCGTCAAAGAGTTGCACCAGGCTTAAGTAGATAGCGTTCTCGAGTGATAACCCCTGCTCAGTATGCTTATTGATATGTCGTGCCACGAAATCATACTCATCAAAGCAATCGTTTTCTTTGCAGCAAGTATTCATAGGGTCGAGTTCAAACAGACTTTGACTGATAAGCTGCCAGGGAATGGACATGAAACCTCCAGATTGTCTCAGAAATAAATTCAAGCTTAATGAGAAGTGCGACACATCCTGTCGCACCTTGATATAGAATCAGACTTTATTTGCTGAACTCAGGGAGTGATGTATGCAGAAGGTCGCAGGGAAACTAATTTTCTCACCTACGGATTTGACGACGTTTCAGGAGAGTCCATTTGCATCTTGGATGGACCGTTACGTCATCGAATTCCCTGAAAAAGCATCTCAAAAAGATCCCGTTGATCCATTGCTAAAGAAGTTAGCCGAAAAAGGCTATAAGCATGAGGACCTCACTGAGCAAAGCTTTGTAGACGAAGGTCTATCCGTCCACAGTATGACTCGTGATTCGACAGTTTCAGATACCTTATTGGCAATGCAAACAGGCTATGACGTTATCGCTCAGGCTAAGTTAGAGAAAGAGTCGTTTGCTGGCTTTAGTGATTTTTTGATCAAGGTCCCTGGTAAGAGTGATCTCGGTGAGTATCATTACGAAGTCTGGGATACAAAACTTTCAAAGTCTTTAAAACCAAGTTACCCAATTCAGCTATGTTGCTATGCGGAAATGGTCTGTGAACTTCAGGGAATATTGCCAGAAAAGCTGACTCTTGTTCTTGGTGATGGCAAGCGCGCACCACTATTTACTAAAGAACATTTTGCCTTTTATAAAGATTTAAAATCCCGATTTCTGAGATTCCAGTCAGAATTCACCCCAGAACTTGAGCCAGACCCGGCTGATTCGAAATCATGGGGGAGCTGGTCACGATATGCAGAAAAAATCTTGCTTGAACAGGATCACCTGTTCCAAGTAGCGACGATCACTCGTGCACAAATCAAGAAACTGAATGCTGCGAGAATTCATACTCTTACTGAATTAGCCAACACCACTATTAGCCACGTTAAAGGTATTTCTCCGGAAGTTTTTCAGCGCCTGGTTCATCAGGCGGCTATCCAATTGCAAAGCCGAGGAAACCTGATTCCAGATTATCGTCTGATCCCGCATGACAATTCCCTGAGACGTGGGCTAACACTCTTACCACCACACTCTGATAGTGATGTGTTTTTCGACATCGAAGGTTACCCTCTTGTATCGGGTGGTCTCGAATATTTGTGGGGCGTCACTTATTTTGATGATGATGGGGCAAGGCAGTTCAGAGATTTCTGGGCTCATGATGCTGAGCAGGAAAAACAGGCGTTTATAGAATTCATCGGATGGGTTTATAAACGATGGCAAAACGATCCCACAATGCATATTTATCATTATGCCCAATATGAAATTACAGCCTGTCGTAAGCTAATGGGAAGATATGGGGTCTGCGAATATGAAGTTGATGAACTTTTAAGAAATGAAGTTTTTATCGACTTATACAAAATCGTCAAAGGCGCGATTTTGATAGGCAAACCACGATACTCAATCAAAAATGTTGAACACCTTTATCGTGAGAAACGGCAAACAGAGGTCGGTAATGGTGGGGAATCGGTCGTGGTTTATGATGAGTGGAGGAATGCATATCTTGCAGGTCATGAGTCAGGCAAATGGCAAGAATCTGAAGTCCTCACTGAAATCCGCAAGTACAACATCGATGACTGCAACTCAACACAGGAGCTGGTGGAATGGTTGCGAAACTTGCAGGTAGAGCATCACATTTCATTTATCCCTCCTGTTAAACCTGAACCAAACAAAGATGAGCCTTCAGAAGACAATATCGATGAGCTTCGTGAATCATTACTGAACAAAGCCTGCATATTGCAGGAACAAAACCCAGAAGAAGCCATTTTTTTTGAGAACCTGGCTTGGTGGCTGGAATTTCATCGACGTGAAGACAAACCTGTTCACTGGCGCCATTTTGACCGCTTGGGGCAGCCGGATGAGCTATTGGGAGATGATGCAGACTGTATCAGTAACTGTAGCCGAACCTCCGAGCCACCATTTAAACCTACCAGTCGATCAAGATCACTTGCTTATCGTTATCAGTTTGACCCTGAGCAACCACTCAAAAAATTAGCAGAGCAATACTTTATTCAAGGTCTCTGTGATGAAAAAGGTTTCGCACAACGGATTAAAACAGTTGTTGATGAATCAGAGCCAGGTGAGGGGCTAATAACCTTACAGACAACATTGGATGAACTTCCTGAGAATATAAACCTAATCCCGGACGAACGGGTGCCCAACAAAATCATTCAACAGTCACTGCGTAAGGTGATTCAAGATATTGCCGAGGAGAAAACTGCTTCTCATCAAGCCATCATCAGTTTCCTAAGACGTCAACGACCGAAATTTGAGCCAGCCATTGATGGAGCAATTGTCAAAAGTCAGTCGCCTGAAGATCGTCTGCAAGAAGTCATCAAAGCAGTATCCTTATTAAGCAATAGCTACCTGCCTATTCAAGGTCCACCAGGCACGGGTAAGTCATACACGGGGGCCAGGATTATTGGTTATCTAATTCAGCAGGGAGCACGCGTTGGAATTTGCAGTAACAGCCATAAAGCTATTCTGAATTTGCTAAAGGGAACTGCGAGTTATTGCATACAGCAGGGAATTTCAGCCAACTTTGCTTGTAGCAAAGCTGAGGGTGAAGAAACCTTGCTTGAGCAGCTAGGCATTGTTGTTCAGACAAATAGTAAGTTGGCTGATGAAATTGAAGATGCCTGCGTAATTGGTACGACGGCATGGGGATTTAGCCGTGATGACTTTGCCAATCGATTTGATTACCTATTTATTGATGAAGCAGGGCAGGTTTCTGTAGCTAACCTGATAGCCATCAGCCGAAGTAGCCGTAATTTGATTTTGATGGGTGACCAGATGCAGTTGGGACAGCCGACTCAAGCTTCACATCCTGCCGAGAGCGGTTTATCCATTTTGGATTACCTGCTGCATAAAACGCCGACGATTCCTGATGATCGTGGTGTTTTTCTGGGCACAACCTTCAGAATGCACCCTGAAGTCAACCGTTTTATCAGTGAACATATTTATGATGGGAAGTTACAGCCAGCAACGGAGACTGCAAAAAGACAGATCCTGGTACCAGATGACTACCAGGGCCCACTGAATAAACCTGCAGGTATCGTATTCATCCCGGTTAACCATCAAGGAAATAGCCAATCCTCTGAGGAGGAAGTGCTTCAGATTGTTCACCTTCGTAATGAACTTATCGGTCGTACCTTGCTGAACACCGACGGTAGTCAAAGAAAAGTCACTCACAGCGATATTTTGTATGTCGCTCCCTATAACCATCAGGTGAGTTTACTTCGAAAAGCGCTTGGGGATGAGGCGAAAGTAGGCAGTGTTGATAAATTCCAAGGCCAGGAAGCGCCTATCGTCATTATCAGCATGTGCAGTAGCCAGGCAGATGACTCACCCAGGGGAATGGACTTCATCTTTGATAAGAATCGGCTCAATGTCGCTGTATCCCGAGCTCAATCTTTAGCCGTGATTGTTGCGAACCCAAACTTAACGCAAGCCAGTATTAGTCATGTTGAGCAAGTGTCGAAAGTGAACCTGATGGCTGCATTGATGCAGGAATGAAAGCGATGGATATGAACACAAAAACAACAAAAAAGCGTTTACCACGTTGCCTGTTCAACGGTACTGACAAAGAGTCTTGGTTCCAGCAGTTCAGGCAAGATGCAGTGGATTTAATAGATAAACTTGATTCATTGGCAGGTGGATATTCAGATAAGTCCGGTCTGCACATTAGCTATCAGTCATTTTTGCGATTCTTCAGAGAACGGAACAACACACTCTCATTAGACGATTTCATCATTGCGACCCAATTTACTTACGGATGGATGCCAACTATCAATGATATGTATGGCGATCCCCAAAAAGCATTCACAGCTTTCAATCATTTGATTGAGACTGGGTTTGATATACAGGCTGACAGGAGAGAAACTCGGCGATTATTTCAACAACTCATCCCCGCAACCAATAATAGTCTCGTCGGTGCTTCCAAGTTATTACATTTTGCCTGTCCTGATAGATATGCCATTTGGGATAGTCAGGTCTTTCGATATTTTTATCCTAGAAGCAACATGGGAAGTAACAAGCTCACGCAGCTCGATCGTTACCTTCAGTATCACAGTCTGTTAGTAGAGTTATCAGCAGATGCTAATGTAAGGCAGGCTATTTCATTGCTTCGTAATACGCTCACACAAGCATTACCGGAAGCATTTCATAATGATGTGATATTCACAAATTATCGCTGTATGGAGTTTGTCATGTATTCAACTGCGATCGCTAAGGCTAAAAATTTCAACAACTTGGCTAATGACAGATGAGATTGCTAATTTTTGGTCGAATTAGAAAACATTAACTTTGATTGGAGGCGGGTATGGAAAATCATTCTGAAAGATTCAATCCTGTATCACCGGTATGGACCAAAGTATCTGAATTACAGAGTCAAATGCTTAACCACGCTTGTGTCATCCAGAAATGGAAGCAGGGCGATATGGGAATGAATAGTGCCATTTTTAGATCTGAGGAAATGAGTAAATATGGAAAAGGTAAGCTCAGAGCAATGGTGAGAAGGGAGCTAGCCTCTGAATCGAGTGGTTTGGTTGAGATAAGTCATGAAGGCAGCCATCTATTCATAAACTATGACTTTAAAATTACAGAAGTTGGCTAATCACATTCATATTCAATGCACATTCCAGAGTGCATACGACAAACCATTAGCGAATATCAAGTCGAGCCGATGATGACAGATGAGCTACGCACCCAATTTATCAATGATGTAAGTAAACAGCTGGAAAGTTTTTATCACGACCTGAAGCTGAAAAGAAAAATGGATCAGCAACAAAAACATCGTATCGAGGGTTTCATGTTTGCCGGTACACGTTTAGGGCTCACAGATAAGCAGGAGTTAAACGAGTTGATGGAAAAAGTCCACTTTTCGGTTTTCGGTTTGACGATTACTGAACGAAGATTGAAAAGTCTAAAAAATGAACAAGAAGAGATTGATTGGTCGTTTTATGACATACCAATAACACAACGCGATGCTGACAAAAAGGGAAGGAGCTAACACATGGCGGATACAGCGCTGCGTTACCTAGAAATGTTGCAATTGATTCCACGTTATCCTCATGCAATCAATACAGCCGAATTAAAAGACAGACTTGCTGAGTTGGGTTATGACATTAACGTGCGCAGTATTCAGCGGGATCTTGAAAAGCTATCTGTTAGCTTTCCGTTGATTTCAGATGAATCCGTCAGGCCTTATCGTTGGTCATTTGATGCCGGTGCCTCAGCCAAGATGTTACCGACACTTGATATGTCCACTGCTCTTACCTTCGAACTGGCTCATGCATACCTCACCCCGATACTACCTCCCAAAGTACTTGCCCACCTTGAGCCCCATTTCAAGGAGGCTCGTGCAATATTGACACGTAATGGCAACCCTCTCTCTCACTGGCCAGAAAAGATCAGACTTATTAGCCGCGGATTGATAGGAGCCAGACCTGACATAAAAGCTGATGTCTTGGAAAAACTCACCCAAGCGCTATTGGACGAACATCAATGTTCTATCACCTACCAGGCCAGAAACTGGAAGAAACCGCAAGAGATCACTATCCATCCATTAGGTTTGGTCTCGCGAGATCCGAACACATACCTAATCGCAACGATTGATGGCAGAGAAGGCGTGAGGCAACTCGCCATGCACCGTATCAGTGATGTATCAATGTTATCTGAAAAAATCATCAGTCCTGAAGATTTTAGTCTGGACAGTTTTATTGATAGCGGTGCCATGCACGTACTTAGTTCAGAGCAGCCGGTTGAATTGTATTTACGGTGTGACAAACCTGCATTGCTCCAACTACTTGAATCGCCGCTGTCGGAAAATCAAAAAATATCCAATGTCACAGACGACAATTTCGAAGTTCAAGTGACAGTACAAGACTCTCAAGATTTGCGTTGGTGGCTGCTCGCACAATCTCCCCACTTGGATATTGTCGAACCTATTTGGCTCAGACAGGAATTGACCAATACATTGAAAAAAGCCATCGAGAGACATCAATAGCGACAGTATCTGTCGTAGTGAGCTGAGACACTGAAGCTGAATTATCAGCAATGGAGAGTGACATGAATTTACAACATGAACTCCGACTAAGGCTCAGTCAAATCAGCGAGCGGGACATTCTTTTAAAGCTAGGCTATACAAAACCATCGAGTCGAGACTTTCGTCGTCTCCGTGCTGTGCTTGAACAACCTGAGCTTGGCCTCTCGTCAAGCCAGTTTGATTTCAAATACAGTGCTCAGGCCTATATAGAAAAGCTGAGCGAAATAGCTGGTATACAGAAGATTGAAGTGCAAAAAGCCATATCTGATATTAAGGCTAAGCTGATAGAACAGGATAAAGCTTTCAAACCTTATCTATTCGTCGATACCGGTTTTAAACGAACTACCCAACCCGTCTTTGCTCTGGCTGTAAGTGAAGGACAACGTTATCTGCATTTTGACAGAGAGTTCTGGGCTCAGCCGCTTTACGAACAGTTGGTGAGCGTCTATGAACGTATTCAAGAGCACATGGACGAAACCCAGGGCCATCTGGGTATATGGGGTTATATCCGTCGTTATTATTTTGTTTACGACCACGATGGTAGCGCTATTGAAATCACACCGGCCGGACAGATAATCGCAGCGCACAATCACTTTCAGCCAAGTAGGGCCAATCTGAAGCTCAATAGCGGGCAAAATCTCAAAGCCGTAATCGGTTGATGTAGTTACAAGGAGAGCACTCATGATCAATATGAAAGACATCCCCATCGACGAGGGCACTACTATTCTGTCTCAGCAAAGCATGACTGTAGGTCATCTGGACGCGGTAATTCAGACCTGGCTATTGGATGGTATTAAAGCCACCAGTTGTATTTTCAGTCGGGATGACGTCAAAAACTTCGATGACGAACAGCTCAAGGAGGTGGTTAATAACGCCGGTTTGCTAGAGCCAGGCAGCCTTATTACGCTCAGTAGGAATGGTGACTTCACTTTCGTGAATTTCAATTTTGATTACTAGGGGGCGGTAATGAATCAGCAAATATTAAAACGGTTCATAGCTCACCCAGCAATACTTCTCAACATCGCTTTACTCTTCATGCTCAGTGCTGTCAATAGTGTCCAGGCACAAACCCGCTGCACAACAGACAGCTTTGGCAACACGACCTGTCGCTCATCAGATGGAACAGTCTTACGTGGCTCTACCGACAGTTTCGGTAATGAAACCTGGAGGGACAATCAAGGCAATACCTATCGAGGTCGAACTGATTCTTTTGGTAACAAAACATATCGTGATAATCACGGTAACAGCATGCGAGGCACAACAGATTATTTTGGAAATGAAACTTGGCGAGACAACCAGGGCAATACGATTCGTGGCACTACGGACTCTTTTGGCAACAAGACTTACCGGGATAGCCAAGGGAATGTGACGAGATGTAGTACTGATTCATTTGGAAATCAGACGTGCCGGTAATGATTCAAAGCCGATCATCTTGGAAAAATGAATCATGGCTGAAGATGTGATACAAATCACAAATAAGATTTATTGAGATGGAGCTCATGTTCAGTCACCAAGTACTCAAAAAATACCAACGAGAAAATAGGCATGCCTTCCCTGAAAGTCTGGGGTTGCGCGTGCACCGTGCCTTGAGCTGGTTAAAACGAGCTGAAAAAGAAACTGATGACAATGATGCTTTTTTTATCTTTCTTTGGATTGCGTTTAATGCGGCTTATGCTAATGAATTCAATGAGAGGCAAAGATTCTCCGAACAGAGACGTTTTCTCTTGTTTCTGGAAAAACTCATTAAGCTCGACAGTGACGCACTGCTTTACAAACTAGTTTGGAATCACTACTCAGGGGCTATCCGAGTTCTGATCAATAACCCTTACGTCTTCGAGCCATTTTGGGCTTACCAAAATCAAATAATCTCAGAAAATGACTGGCAGCGAAAATTAAATCTTAGTAAGAGGTCAGCACATCGAGCCCTCGCCAACACAGATACACGAAAAGTTTTAGCGATAGTTTTCAGCAGATTGTATGTCTTGAGAAATCAGCTATTGCATGGTGGCGCAACCTGGAAAAGCTCAGTCAATCGTGATCAATTACGTGATGCGACACACATACTCAAAGATATTGTTCCAACAGTTATTCATTTGATGATGAATAACCCAAACCAAATCTGGGGCGACCCAGCTTATCCAGTAGTTAACTAATGATAATGACGGTGAGCATAAATTCTCTATCTCCATTATTTGGTGAGGTCTAATCATGGGGAAGCTAGAGATCCTCTCTGAGATCAATAGGCTAGTCAGTAGTGGCTTAAAAAAAGCAGCCATCGATTTATTGACTGAATACTTGGAAAAAAAACCTGAATCATCATTTGCGCACAAAACTTTGGGGCAGATCTATCTTAAATCTGGTCAGCCCAGGAAAGCTGTTTTCCATCTTAAAAAATCACTAGAGCTTGGACGCAAGCAGGAGTCACTGGTTGAGACTCGTACTTATGATCCTCATGACTTCAATGACGATGACTGGGATTATATTTCCTCTGAGTCTCTCAATAGCACTGAACAAGAGTATGAATTCGAAGATGAAGGTGCTATTGAACCTTCAGACGACAAATGTTTATCGAGTGGACGGAACCAGGATGGAAATAATAGTGAGTTGCCTGAGCAATACGGAAGCGAAATTAAGGAGCGAGATAACGCCGAGTTTCAAGTCTCTCCAGCAGTAGAAAATCAGTTTGATGGGGCCCATCAAGCTGCTGCTGATAATACTCTCACAAATTCTTTGGATTCTGAGCCTGTAGACGAGTCAATACCTCCATATGCTAGCAATCCAGAAAGCGAATATGACGAGCAGGTTATTGACATTAAAGAGGATGTATATCACGAGACATGGCCTGAAGTTCAAGATTTTAGGAAAACTAACTCTGATAGTGAAGCCTTTGATATAGCGCCCGATAGTGAAAGCGATGAGTTCGACGAGTTAGTAGACTTTGATAATGATGAAGAATTTAATGGCATTTCCGCGAATGACGAAGAGCTTGAAGAAGTCTGGGATGACTCAGAAAATATTGATGAGTTAGATGATCTGGACGAATTGGAAGTCAGCGCCCTAGATGATGACTTAGATTACGTTGACTCAACAGCTGTAACTGAGCTGCAACTTCCTTCTGATGGCCGTCTCTCTCGAGAGCAGCGTGCATTGCAAGTGGCTACAGAAGTTATCTCTGGCACAGATTGGGATTACAAGCACGTCACACTGCTACAAGAAATTTTTTCCATCAGAGGCTGGGCTGCCACAAGAGTTGTCATTAAAAAATTGATCGAAGAAGGTGCGACACCTGATGAAATTGCGCTTGCAAGAGAAATTCGAACACTCTGGAAAGAGACTCCCAAATATTGGATCACTTTTCATAAACTGACCCCCAGAGCCGTCGATACTGTTACTGATGATGCTTATAAGCAGATGAGTTGGTCGGAGTCGATGCGACTCATACGATGTTTCCCAAATACTCCTGATATTGAGGAAATTTATCACTTCATAGAAGAAACTTATGATCTCTGGTACCAAACAAGCAACCTTCGCCGTGATTTCAAAGCATTTTTCAAATTCCTCAAATATCGCAATGGTTCAATGAAGATAACGCTACCTGGTGATTATCCATTTTGTTTTACTGAGCCAGAAGAATCTGGCTACGACGATGAGTACGATTTCCTGCATTATTCGCATTCAGAACAATATCGTGAACTGGAACTTATGGGGTTAAGTCCCGAACGTTTCGTTCAAATACCTCCACAGGAAATCAGTAAAAAAGAAGACATGGAATACGTTTGATGAGCCAAGAACAAAACACACTATTACCTGTGCCAAACTGTTGGGTTAAGCAGAAGCTAAACAATGGAGAAGAAAGAAAAGGGCGTGTGAAGTCTGCAGTGCCTATTAATGGTAATGTTGAGGTCAGTGTGAAGTGGATGAATGGTTATGAGCCTTCAAAAGCGTACTTATCTGATCTTAGCTGTGGGTTCATGCCTGGGATGGATGTTCAAGACAAACCACGCTCTCATACAAGTAAATCTTTGGGTGAGGGAACTGTCCTTAAGACGCGAAAAATAGGTGGCAAAGAGCAAGTTTTAGTCGACTTTCCAGTAGTTGGACGACAACTCTGGCTACCATATGAAAACCTGTCACAGGTTAAGGGAACTCGTCATCGATTTACACTTGGAGATAAAGGCCCTAAAGACAGCGCAGAGCGTTTTCGCCTTAAGTCTCTGGCATATGCTCTGGAGATGTGGAATGAAAACACCGGGTCACTCTCACACCTCGAGATTGACCCACTACCACACCAAATTCACTTGGTTCATCACATCTTGGCCTCAGGCAATCTAAGCTGGATGATCGCTGATGATGTCGGTCTCGGTAAAACGATAGAAACAGGGATGCTGTTTGCAGCGCTAAAGCAAAGAGGAACCCTCAATCGTGTTTTACTCGTTACTCCAGCCGGTTTGACCAAGCAGTGGCAAGATGAGTTGAATCATAAGTTTCGAATGGGCGAATTCCAAATATATGGTGAAGATTTTCATATCAATGAGCCCCGTCACTGGAAAATGTATGACTTTGTCATTGCCTCCATTGATCGTCTGAAAGATCCTGATCACCTCGACTCACTTAGACATGCTGGCACATGGGACTTAATTGTTTTTGATGAGGCCCACCGCCTAAGTCGACGTCAATATGGTCTCAAGCTTGATGCATCTCAACGGTTTGAGCTTGCGGCCAACCTGAGAGGGATGACAGATTCTATGATCCTGCTCACAGCAACCCCGCACCAGGGTATGCAGGACAAGTTTCAGGCTTTGCTCGAATTGCTCCGGCCAGAACGTAAAGATGAAATAACGACACTGGCACTCAACCCTGAAATCATAGGCGATATGGTTTTTCGTAATAACAAAGCAGATGTGACGGATGCGGAAGGTAATTTCATATTCAAAGGTAAAACTACAAAAGCCATAAAAGTCGAAGTGTCTGAGTCGGCGATTGAGTTTGATCAGAACTTACAGCGTTATTTAAGAGAAGGTTATGAAGCAGCAGCCAGGCTAGGCATAAGAGGTAATGCCATTGGGTTTGTAATGACGGTCTACCGAAAGTTAGCTGCATCCAGTGTTGCTGCTATTTACCAGGCGCTTATCAATCGTAAGGCGCGGCTGGAAGGTGAGGCGATAAATGGTTTCTCACCGGAGGATGTTGCCAGCCAGGACGAGAGATACATAGGAGAGTGGGAAGAGCTATTCGAAAGTGACGTAAAAGAGTTCTTCGAGGGTGAGATTGAACTTCTGACTGATCTCATAGATGAGGCCGAGACATTGCGTCATGACGATAGAAAAGTACAGTATTTTATTGAAACGCTGATGGATTCGATTCTCGGTAATAATCGAGATGAAAAAGTGTTGATATTCACGGAATACAGAACCACTCAGCAATATCTTAAACAAGCCTTGGAAGGACGCTTTGGGCAAAACTCAGTTGAGCTGATTAACGGTTCAATGCCACATCAACAGAGACGTGAAGCCATTGCAAATTTTGAAGATGGCGGCCAATTTCTGATTTCAACCGAAGCCGGTGGTGAGGGTATTAACCTTCAGCGTAAATGTCGCATCATGGTCAACTATGATCTGCCATGGAACCCAATGCGGTTGGTTCAACGCATTGGACGTTTGTATCGCTATGGTCAAGAAAAACGGGTCGTTGTATTTAACATCCATTCCCCCGGTACAGTAGATGAACAGATCATTGATCTGATGTATTCCCGAATTGACCAAGTTGTTGAAGATCTCGCCGGGGTAAGTAATGAGTTCAATGATGGCCTGCGTGATGACATTCTTGGTGACATTTCTGATCTTGTGGACGTTAATCAGGTACTTGAAGAAGCCACCGTTGAGGGCATATCACGCACGAAAGAACGGATAGAAGAAGCGCTCTCGAGAGCGAAAGATGCCACGCTAAAACAGCGTGAATTGTTCGAGCATGCTGCCAGCTTTGATCCTGATGAAACACGTAACGAACTCAATATCAGCAAGGACCATGGAGAAGCCTTTGTGAGAGGTATGTTCGAAATATTGGGTATCGAAATCGTTGATTCGACACACAGTGATAGCGTTTGGCATATTCGTCTGCCTGAGAACGTTCAGAAAAAGCTTGGTGCCTCACGCACCCGATATGAAGTGACGTTAAACCGTACTATGGCAGCCAATCGTCCTGGCACACATATGCTGGATATGGATTCATTTCTGATGCAGTTTTTGCTGGGGGAAGCCAAAAGCTATGACTTCATGGGGCTTAGTGCGGTAATTCGAGATCAGAAATTGAATCATGCTGCAATCCTGACAAGCTTGCTTCGCTGGCAGAGTGAGCAAGGTCAGCGCCTTAGACAAGAGTATACCGTTTTTGGTGTCTCATTAGATGGCACGATAAGTGTCAATCCAGAATCCTTTTCGGAATGGTTGAAGCAGCCGGCTCTAACGGGAGATGTTCAGGTCGATAGGGATCAGAACAAAAGCTGGTTAGAGGTTGCGGACCAGGTTGCCGATGAGCGCCTTGCGGAAGTTAGCAATATGCAGCTGCATCCAGAGAATAAACAATGGCTCTCAGGTGCCTGGGTCAATAAAACAAACGCAAACGATTAAGAAGAATACATATTTCAAGGAACGTAGAATGGCAAGAGAGACAAACAACGATAACCAAGCAGGTAGTTACACGCACAATCAGGAGGCTGTGCAGCGACCTGAAGTAGGTGTTCAGCCTGAGTTTACTGATCGTAAACCACCTAAGAAATATCGTTATGACTCATCTCTGGCACCAGAGCTTTGTTGGGACGAGAATGCTGAACGGGAAATGGCTGACTGGCTCTTAGAGCTTATCACCCAAGCGGCAGAAAAAGGTGAAGCAGCCGTATTTGGTAAACCCCAAACCTGGAAAGGAACAGGCGAAAAGATTGCCAGTCTTGCCGAATGTGTTGCCAGGCTGAAGAGTTTAACGCAGCCATTCCTGAATTGGACGGGTAAAGCAGAGAGACAGCAGATTTCCGTTCCAACAATCCCGCTTTTTGTTCATGAAAGACATTCCACCCAAGCGATTCTCAGCGCATTGGAGAGTTACAAAGCATCAAATACCACGATCGATCTTTTTGGTGACCCAGAGTTAGATGTTGCCGATAAGTTAGATGCTTATGAGCACAAGGGGCCATGGACGAATCGCATGGTATTAGGGGACTCACTACAAGTGATGAACTCCCTTTTGGAGTATGAAGGGCTGGGCGGTCAGGTGCAGATGATCTATATGGATCCCCCTTATGGTGTGAAATTTGGCTCCAATTTCCAACCTTTTGTACGAAAGCGTGATGTAAAGCATGGTAAAGATGATGAGATGGCCCGAGAGCCAGAAATGGTCAAAGCTTATCGGGATACCTGGGAGCTTGGGCTTCATTCATATCTCACTTATATGAGAGATAGGCTTTTTCTAGCTAAAGATTTATTGACTTCTAGCGGCAGTATTTTCGTTCAGATTTCAGATGAAAATTTGCATCATGTTCGTGAAGTTATGGATGAGATATTTGGAACTCAAAACTTCATCAGTTTGATTGCTTACACAACCACAAGTGGGTTTACTAGTAACCAGCTAAGCCGTGCTGGTGATTACATACTCTGGTATGCCAAGGATAGGCAAAAAATGACATATAACCAGTTATATGTTCAAAAAAGTGATCCACTAGAAGATCCCAAAACTAAATATGATCAAGTTGAATTGGAGGATGGAACTAGAAGAGCACTTACAGCAGGTGAGAAAAACAAATCTCAACCATTGCCTACTGGAGCAAAAATTTTCAGCTTGGGTGGACTTGATAGCCAAGGAAGTAGTGGCGAACCAACCCCATTTGAGTTTGATGGGAAAATATTTGAACCCGCTCGAGGTCGCCATTGGACTGCTAATTATCCTAAAGGAATGGAGAGGTTAAAAGATGCCAATAGGCTTGCGCCTATGGGAAAAAGACTTAGATATATAAGATATTTTAATGATTTTTCAGTAAGGCCGATTCATAACTTATGGTCTGACGTTGGTGGAAGTGTTCAAAGTCGGTCTGACCCCAAAATCTATGCTGTTCAGACAGGTGTAGGCATTATTCAGCGTTGTATGTTGATGTCGACTTCTCCAGGCGATTTAGTATTAGATCCAACATGCGGCTCAGGGACAACTGCATTGGTTTCAGAGCAATGGGGGCGTCGCTGGATCACCTGTGATACATCCCGCGTGCCCCTTGCGTTGGCTCGTCAACGTTTACTTACAGCTATATTTCCTTGGTATGAGCTAAAAACTCCTAAACAAGGTCCAACTGGTGGCTTTGTCTATAAACGTAAACAAAATCGTAAAGGTGAAGAAACTGGTGGTCTCGTTCCACGCATTACCCTGAAGTCTATCGCTAACAATGAAGAACCTGAAACAGTGACATTGGTTGATAAGCCTGAGGTGAATAAAACAGTTACTAGGGTCTGCGGCCCATTCACGGTAGAGGCTACTATTCAGGCCGCTGGTGCGATGTTAAGTGAGCAAGACGCTGTTAATGAGTCAGCAGCTGCAAATGATGATCCACGCACTTATTTGGATCGAATGATTGAAGTATTAAGGCAAAGCCAAACTCTGCAAATGCCTGGCAATAAATCATTGCAGCTGGAAAACGTCCGCCCTTTACCAGGAGGAGATTATGAGCATTTGCATGCTGAGGCAGTTGAGCTCAATGGTGCCAGTCGACGAATTGCCGTCATGTTCGGTCCACAAGATGGGGCCATCGATTCTGGTACTGTCTTAGAAGCTGCACGTGAAGCGTGGTATAGCAAGTTTGACGCGCTCTACTTCTTTGGTTTTGCTATTCAAGCAAAAGCTCGAGAACTTATAGAAAACCACAATAAACTCAAACTACCATGTACCTATGTGGCGGTAACGCCAGATGTAGTGATGTCGGACCTGCTTAAGACCAGTCGCTCATCTGAGATCTTTTCCGTCACCGGGCTGCCTGACGTGGCATTGAGATCGACAGATGAAAAAGCAGCCAATGGGGATACGCTTTACCAAGTAGATCTGTTGGGATTGGATATATTCCGACCGCAGGATATGGAAACAGAGTCTATCCATGCTGATAACCTGCCTTGCTGGATGTTGGATACCGACTATAACGGCATGGTGTTCATGGCACGTCAGGTGTTTTTCCCAAAAACGTCAGCCTGGAACAATTTGCAAAAATCACTCAAAGCCAACTTTGATGATTCAGTTTGGGAGCACTTATCAGGCACAACCTCTGAGTCATTTACATTAGGCAGCAATAAACGTATTGCCGTCAAAGTGATTGATGAGCGGGGCAATGAGCTCATGGTAGTACGTGAAGCCGGGGAAATGCAGTCATGAGTGATACGCAAGTTCCAGAAGCCATGACTCCCAATGAGGTTGAGTCACCTATTATAAATTCACCTTTTCGTGAGCCTGCTTATTACTGGCAAATTGAGAAGGGTAAGCAACCGTTCAAGGCGGAAGGCAGAAGACCCGCTAACTATTTCTATCGGGTTCCTGAGCGAAGTGGGCGTGGTCAACGAAGTCAAAAACAGCTCACCTTGGAAGGCGATTTGGATATTGGCGAACAGCAGGATTTGCCTTTGGTCAATTGGCTTCGAAAAAGGATTAAAGAGTGGCGAGAAGGAAGGCTCACTGGTATTCCCTACGATGGCGCTTCCACTGTCTCAAAAGAGCTTCTATCGTTGTGGAAAGGTGATGAGACGTTACGTAAACAGCGCTTGTTCTTCGCTCAAGTAGAGGCTGCTGAAACGGTTATATTCCTTGTCGAGGCTAACCCTGCCTATCATAAAGGCATGCCGGAGATTCCCGTGGATCAACCCGGAGAACAAGCTAAAGAGGCTGGTCTGAGAGCCTTCACCCGCTATGCCTGCAAAATGGCGACAGGAACGGGTAAAACCACGGTCATGGGCATGCTGTCTGCCTGGTCAATTTTGAACAGGGTGTCGGCTCCCACTGATGACCGATTTTCAGACATTATTTTAATTGTCTGCCCAAATGTCACTATCCGCGAGAGACTTCAGGAGTTGGATCCTGCACTTGGAGACAATAGTCTTTACCGTACCAGGCAACTGGTGCCACCACATCGTATGGAAGAGTTACGCCGTGGTGAGGTGATGATAGCAAACTGGCACCGACTAGCTAAAAAGGAAACCAACAGTGTCAATGGTGTTGCAGCCAAGGTTGTGAAAACCGGTGAGGCAACAGAGGTTGTCAAAAATGCTGGCAAGAAAAACGAGTCGGTTGAAATAAAGTATTTTGAGTCAGATCAGGCATGGTTTAAACGCATCCGACAAGAGCTTGGGTCTGGTAAGGGACGAAGTCCACACTGGCTTATCTTTAATGATGAAGCCCATCACGCCTACCGCAGAGGCGAGGGCAATGTGGTTGATTTAGAGGATGATACGAGCATTGCCAAAAAGAATGCCAAAGAAGCCACTATTTGGATTGAAGGCCTGGACCGTATCAATAAACTGGCTGGCGGTAAAAAGAAAGGGATTCGATATTGTATCGATCTCTCAGCCACACCCTTTTACATCCAGGGTTCTGGTAATGAGGTCGGTAAGCCATTTCCCTGGATTATTTCAGACTTTGGCTTGTTGGATGCCATCGAGTCAGGGTTGGTTAAGATTCCACAATTACCGACCCGTGATATAACTGGAGCCGAGGAAGCCAGTTATTTCAATGTTTGGCGCTGGGTTCAGGATAGGGCAGAAAACGATGGATATGGCACTCAGCTTACACCACAAATTGTAATGACGTATGCTGCTGCGCCTATAACGACTTTGGCTCAGGATTGGCACAAGCGTTTCCAACAGTGGCAACAGGATAGTCAGGGTGAGCTTCATCCTGTGCCTCCTGTGTTTATTGTCGTTTGCCGTGATACCAAGGTCGCAGCAGAAGTCTATGACTGGCTTGCTTTCAACAATGGTGGCTATGGGCAATCTCCAGAGTGGTTTCACAATCAACAAGGTGAAGAAGTCACTGTTCGTGTTGATTCCAAAGTTGTTGAAGATCTTGAAGAGGGTGGCACTAAAGACGAGACTCGACGACTTCGCTTTATTCTCGACACGATAGGCAAGAAAACATGGCCGGGTGGTAAGGTACCTGAAGAGTGGTCAGAGTTGGTTCGAAAGAACAATGAGAAGGCTGCGGCAGAAGATAATGACGGAAGCTATAAGTGGGTTGATGAAAATGTGCCTCCTGGTCGAAATATCCGCTGCATTGTCTCCGTGGCCATGCTGGCTGAAGGTTGGGATGCCAACACGGTAACGCACATTGTTGGACTTAGACCTTTTGGATCTCAGTTGCTGTGTGAGCAGGTCGTGGGACGAGCACTACGTCGTAGAAGTTATGCACTTAATGAAGAAACCGATCAGTTTGAAGAAGAAACTGCAAAAGTTTTTGGTGTACCCTTCGAGTTGATCCCATTCAAAGTCTCTAATACTCGTGATCCGAAAGAGCAAAAAGAGCCAAACCACATTTTCAGTGTGCCTGAAAAAGAGCAATATGAAATCGAGTTTCCACTTGTTGAAGGGTACTACAGTCCTCAAATTTTTGATGTAAGTATCGATTGGGAACACATTTCTCAGCTCACCATAGACCCATTAGAGGTTCCAGACCAAGTCGAGATGAACTCTATGACTGCACCTGAAGGGGCTTTAAGTGTTTATGGCCCGGGGCATAAGCTTGTACTTACCCTCGCTGAGTGGCGAAAACAATTTCGCACCCAACAAGTTGCCTTTAGACTTGCTCGTGAAGTCTGTCAGCGATGGCAGCTCGAGCAGGCCGACACAACGGATGATAAAGCTGTTCCCATGCAAGTGCTTTTCCCGAAAGTCGCTTTTGCAGCCAAACGCTTTTTACAGGAAAAAGTGATATGCAAAGGCACTTCTCAGCCATGCGATGTTTTACTCGTAGGCAAATACCAGCAGCAAGCTGTTGATGTTCTGTTTGAATCAATAAGACGAGGTGGTGGTTTAGCTCAAAGTCCTGAGTTGCCCCGCATCCCCAAAGGCAGCGCTGGTCGAGGGAGCACGAGATTTGTTGACTATCACACACGAAAAGATACTTACCACGTTAACCGTTGCCATTTGAATGCGATGGTGGCAGATACTAAAAAATGGGAGCAAAGTGCAGGTTTCGCCCTTGATACGCATCCAGGCGTAGTGAAGTGGGTGAAAAATGAACACCTTGGCTTCGTAATCCCATATCGCAAGAATGGTGTTGCATCAAGCTACATACCGGACTTTATTGCAGAGACAGATATTGGGCTGAAGTTAATTCTTGAGACCAAGGGGCAATACAGGGACGATGCTGATTTAAAAGCAAAAGCATCCGAGCGCTGGGTTAAAGCAGTAAATGAAGATGGCAATTGGGGAATGTGGCTCTATGTCATGGTGAGTGACCCGAGCGCACTACCTAATATTCTCAATGAACATGCTAGTGCTCAATGGGATGCAGAATCATTGGAGCTTAAAAAATAAAAAAATCGGTTAGTGATTTAATTATTGATAGGAAGTCGAGATAAGTATGAATGAAGTATGTAAGCATGGCTCCCAGGCTCCAGTGGAGATGCTTAGGGAGTTACATGATGCACAAGGAGGCCGAGCTCGTCACAAATGTGTTGTTTGCGCCTATGAGCAAGGTAAAACTGATTCGGGTAAGGATATTTTGGCGCTGGGGCATTTTGAGACCTGCGCGCATGGAAAAATTGCCCCAATTTCGTTGCTGAACTCGTTGCATCAATCCCAAGCAGGCGAGGGGAGGCATAAGTGTGCCGTTTGTGCCTACGAAGATGGTCGCAAATCAGCTTTAGCAATCACTGAAGAACATACTGCAGAGCATAAGCCGGCATATATTCATGGACACGGTTTGAAGGTCATTGATGACGTAGACGATGGTCCAGAAGAGCCAGATCCTCTGGAGAGGATGACGGAGGAAGAGCGCTGTGAAATCGGTTTGATGGGTGAAGAGCTGGTTATGCGTTATGAAAAGCATGCCCTGCTCAGTGCCGGCAAGCCAGATTTGGCCAATAAAATAGTTCATGTCGCAGTCGATGAAGGGGACGGGGCTGGTTATGATATTCGTTCCTACACCCCAGAAGGTGATGTGAAGTATATTGAGGTGAAAACAACATTAGGGACACAAAATGCGCGATTCTTCTTAACCAGAAACGAATACAGTTTCTGTCAGAAGAACGCTGGCAATTATTTCATCTATCGGCTATACGACCTAGACATGGAAGAGGCTACAGCCAATTTATACATCAAGCATGGAAATGTGGATGAGCACTTCAATAAGTCTCCGGTGACCTATCAGTTAGCACTCAAATAAATCAATACAGGTTTGGAATATCAAATTGGAAAACAAAGCAGACATTAATAAATTGGCATACATTGGTGCAAAACCTATGGCTTCGAACGAAGCCCCTAGAGACCCAAGCTCCTGGTTTACACCTAGCCTTTATACAGAACTTGCAAAAGAGGTAATGGGAGAAATTGACCTAGATCCATTTTCATCTGAAGAAGCTAATAAACATGTCAAAGCGAAGCGTTTCTTTACTATCGAAGATGACGCTTTCAAACAGGAGTGGTTTCAGGATCAAGGTCGAGTATTCATGAATCCACCCTATACTCGTCAAGTCGTTGATGCTGCAGCTGAAATTTTCTTGAGCCACTGGATGCAAGAGAAGATAACTCAGGGTATTGTTTTAGTAAATAACGCTACTGAGACAAGATGGTTCCAGGCACTATTAAAGGAAAGTGCTGCCATATGTATGCCTGACCGGAGAATTGCCTTTGAAAATGTGGATGGCAAACATGTATCTGGTAATACCAGAGGACAAGTGTTTTTGTACTTTGGTCACAAAACTGAACGCTTTGCCGAAATTTTCTCTAAAGTAGGCTGTGTGTTGACACATATACGTTGATCTTCAATGTCTATCTCCTAAGCGTTTGGGAGTATAGCCCCATTTCCATTAATTAAACAGATGACATCACCTGCGACACCACTTGTCGCTGGGGTTGGTTAATCTGCATGTGTATATTGATTTTTCAACTCAGGAGTAAGACCTAATATGATCCAGCGTTTTGAGTTAGCTAGAGGCGCGATGGGAAACATTCATTGTCCGTTTTGCGGCAAGTTGGTGTTGGATATGGATCCCACTGATGACCAGAGCGCGAAGCCCTGTGAACATACACTATTCGTCGCACATGATTATGCGGTCGAATATCTAAGTGATTCGCTCATGCAAATGTTCAATGTATCCGAGCCCGAACAGTTGGAGGAGCTGGACGGATTCCAAAATATTGACAGTTTCACCGACAAGATTGATTTGAAAAACGCAATCAAGCTCGCTCAATACGAAGGTGCACCAGGAGACACTGGAGTATATGTAGGCTTTCAATTCATTAGGTAACAAATCCAATATGCCCCGATGAATACTCATTCATCGGGGCATATTGGTAGAACAAGAAAAAATTTGAGTTAAGGAGAACCCAAAAGCATGTCCAACATGAGCGTATCAACACGCGATTCCATAATTAGTCTTGCCAAAACGCATGGTTTTGAAATTACTCTGAAACGCAATGGCAAGGACCTCTACGACAAGTTATTGACCCTTCATCATCCAGTGCTGAGTTCGAACATCTACATCGACAAAATCACCGGTATCTCAAAAGCAAGCGAAATCCGCTATTTGAAGGTCGCCGTTCACCCAGAGGGCTACCGAGAAGAGCTAGAAAACATAGAGGAGGGCATTCGTCCCTCAATCAACCGCAAGACCAAGGTGAACCGTCATAGTCATAGTGGCTATGCAGGGTTTCCTAATGCGGATGGCAACAACGAACCCGTGGCCAAGGCATATCAGGTCCAGGATTTGGATTCACTTCAAATACTGTTGGCTGGGTTGGTCTCAAAAGATAAATCCAACCAGCTAATAGGGACATCGCAGCCGGCGTTGAAAAGGATAAGCAAAGTCAACCACATCCAGCTTTGTTCTGATTTGCCCGCCAAAGCGTTAATCATTGATACACCATGGATCGATTTGATTCTCTCAGGTGAAAAAGTCTGGGAAATGCGGTCAAGGAGCTGCTCGATTAGGGGCCGCATTGGCTTAATCCGAAAAGGATCAGGGCAAATAGTCGGTACTGCGGACTTAGAGAGCTGTCTTGGCCCATTTTCGGAAGCAGAATTGAAGCAACAATGTGATAAACACGCTATCACTGCAGACCGTATGGCAGATGAAGTCTGGATGTCAAAATGGAACTATGCCTGGGTGCTAAAAAATGTTGAAGCACTATCAGAGCCTGTCTCGTATAACCACCCAAATGGGGCTGTGACCTGGGTCAATATTGGCAAACAAGACTAATGCCTTTAAAAGTTCTTCATACATCAGACTGGCATCTTGGCAGAACCCTATACGGGAGAAAGCGCTACGAAGAGTTCGAAGCATTCCTGGATTGGTTGGTAGAGACCATTCAGGATAATGATGTGGATGTGTTGCTGGTGGCTGGTGATGTGTTTGATACAACTACGCCAAGCAACCGTGCTCAAGAGCTTTACTATCGTTTTTTATGCCGTATAGCAGGGTCATGCTGCAGACATGTAGTTATTATTGCTGGTAATCATGACTCACCTTCCTTTTTGAATGCACCGAAAACATTGTTACGAGCACTGGATGTTCATGTTGTTGGTGCTAAAACTGAAACAGCTGAGGACGAATTAGTTGTCTTATCTGATAAGTTTGGTGCAGTTGAGCTGATTGTTTGTGCAGTACCTTATTTGCGAGATCGTGACATACGCGTAGCCGAAGCGGGAGAGAGCATAGAGGACAAGGAAAAGAAACTACTTGAAGGAATACGTAACCACTATTCAGAGGTGGTCTCCTTGGCTGAACAGAAGAGGGCAGAACAAGGAGATGATATACCTATTGTTGGAATGGGACATCTCTTTACAGCTGGTGGCAAAACAGTTGATGGGGATGGGGTGAGAGAGCTGTATATTGGCTCTCTTGCACATGTCACCTCTGGAATCTTCCCTGACAGCCTTGATTACGTCGCGCTTGGTCATCTTCATGTTCCCCAAAAAGTAAATGACTCAGAGCTTATCCGTTACTGTGGATCTCCTATCCCAATGGGGTTTGGTGAAGCCAAGCAGCAAAAACGTGTCTGCTTGATTGAGTTCAACTCGAGATTGGCCTCAGTTCAAGAAGTTGACGTACCCAAGTTTCGACAACTTGAAAGAGTGAGTGGCGATTGGGGTGTAATATCCAACCGGATAGCTGAGCTAATCGCAGTTGATTCAGCAGTGTGGCTTGAGATTTTGTATCAGGGAACAGTTGTTATTGGCGACCTAAGAGAGCGATTGGATGCAGTACTTGATGGAAGCCAGGTAGAAGTCTTAAGAATCAAAAACAACCGTATTGTTGAGCGTGTCATGGAGCAGGCCAGTCATGATGAAAGTCTTGATGAACTGGACTTAAATCAGGTTTTTGAGAGATGCCTTGACCAGCATGCTGTTTCAGATGAACAACGCAATATTTTGCGCGATACATACAAGGAAACGCTCGCATCCATCCATGAAGATGATGCGAGAGCTGAGTAGGAAAATACGCTCATGCGGATACTCCAGATACGATTTAAAAACCTGAACTCACTAGCAGGTGAGTGGGAGATTGATCTCACCCAGCCGGAGTATGTCTCTGATGGCATCTTCGCGATTACCGGGCCGACCGGTGCAGGCAAATCAACCATTTTGGATGCCATTTGCTTGGCCTTATATGGCCGCACCCCGAGGTTGAATAAGGTCACTAAGGGCGGCAACGAGATCATGTCGCGTCAAACCGGTGAGTGCTTTGCCGAAGTGACCTTTGAAACGCAGACAGGGCGTTTTCGTTGTCATTGGAGTCAACACCGGGCACGTAGAAAATCAGATGGGGATTTACAGTCTCCTAAGCATGAAATAGCTAATGCTGACACGGGAGAAATCTTTGAATCCAAACTAAGAGGTGTGGCTGAGCAGATTGAACAGGCAACGGGAATGGACTTTGATCGCTTCACCCGCTCTATGTTGCTGGCTCAGGGTGGATTCGCAGCATTTCTGCAGGCAGCACCCGATGAACGCGCCCCTATCCTGGAACAGATAACCGGAACAGAAATCTACAGCCAGATCTCAATGCGTGTGCATGAGCGCATGCGCGAAGAAAAAGACAGATTGAACCTGCTTCAGGCGGAGACTGCGGGTATAGAAATCCTTGAGCCGGAACAGGAAATAGAGATTGAGCAGACACTCAACGCAAAGCAGATAGAAGAGACTGAGCTTGCTGCCAAGTCCGTTGAAACCGCAAAGGCTATTGCCTGGCTCACCAATATCGCAGGTTTGAAGAAGGAAATCGACAACCTGGCCGATGAGGCGATCAGCTTGCAAAAGGATATTGATGCGTTCAAACCGGATCGCGACAAGCTAGGTCTGGCGTTGAGTGCCGCCACGCTGGATGGTTTATACGCAACGCTCACCGCGACCCGCAAACAGCAGGCGGATGATACAGTCGCATTGAAAGCTGAAGAAGAGGCGCTTCCAGGACTGGAAACCTCCGCCAGGGAACAGGCCGAGGCACTCAAATTGCTTGAGCAACAAACCATCAATGCCAAAGAAGAACTGAAAACGGCGACGCCCATATTGCAGCAGGTGCGTGCTCTCGACCAGAAGCTGGCCGATCAGAATAAGGCAGTTTCGGATGGCGGTGCTGCTTGCAGCAAAGATGCGGCAAAGATTGATGCAGACAAACAAGCCCAGCTCAAAGAGCAGGAAAAACGATCCAAGTCTCATGAGACGCTGGGTCTTGTGGAAGCCTATCTCAAGGCGCATGCAAGGGATGAATGGCTGATCAGCGGCTTGGCCGGCATTGAAGAGCAGTTGACCAGCTTGCTCACCAGGCGACATGAAGTTGTTGAAAAGGAAACCGATCAGGATAAAGCCACCAAAGCCTTGAACCAGGCGGCAAAGTCACACGATGACCGCGTGATGCAATCCGGCATTAGAAAGCAGGCGCTTGAAGATGCATCAAAACAACTCCAGCAGAGCAAAGCTGTTCTGAACGAGTTGCTGCAGGGCCGCTTTCTGCGAGAATACCGCACAGAGAAGGAAACCCTGCTGCGTGAAATGGCGTTCCTTTCAAAAATAGCCGAGCTTGAGGCGCATCGCGCAAAACTAGAAGACGGTGAGCCCTGTCCCCTTTGTGGCGCGATCGAACACCCCTTTGCACAAGGCAATGTGCCCGTCCCCGATGAAATCGAACAAAAGATCGACTCCCTGACTAGGCTGATCAGCAAAGCCGAGGATCAGGAAGCCGCCATTGAGAAACTCTTGAATGCTGAAAGCGAGGCCCGCAATAAGCTGACGGAGGCTGAAAAGCTGGAGTCAGCTGCGGCCAATGACAAGAAGGCTGCCGAAACAGCGCTTGTCGAGGTAACGAACAGTCTGGAAAAACTCCGGACTGATTTTGCTGCACGCAAGCAGGTGGTATCGGAAAAACTCCAACCGCTTGGTATCACGGACATCCCTGACACGGACATTTCATCGCTCATAGAAGTCCTTAAGGCTCGTCTGCATGCTTGGCAGGAGCAGGTCAAGAAAAAGGCTGCCATTGAGAAACAGATTGCTGACATTGACAGTGAACTGAAGCGGCTGGATGCGGTCATCGAAACCCAAGGTATTGCCCTTGCCGAAAAGCGTGAACACCTGGAGATATTGAAAAAAGCACTGGCTACCGGGATTGATGAGCGTAATGCGCTTTATGGTGACAAGGATCCCGACGAGGAAGAGCGTCGCTTGAATATGGCGGTATCCAGTGCTGAAACGGCCGAAAGGCAAGCGAGAGAGCAGCACAATCAACTCCAGCAAAAATGGACTACCGCCAAGAGCCATGCCGAATCGCTAAAGAATCGCATAGACCAACGAGAACCTGAATTGAGAAGGCTGGAAAATGACTTCGCAGCAGCGCTCGTGCCCGTTGGCTTTTCAAATGAAGAGCTATTCCTGGCAGCCAGACTGCCCTTTGAAGCTCGGGCCGAGCTGACAGCCAAAGCCAGGGCGTTGGATGAACGTCAAACAGACCTGAATGCCAGGCAAAAGGATCGGGAAGCGCGCTTGGCAACGGAATTGGCGCAGAAGGTGACTGAGCAATCCCAGGAAGAGTTAGGGTTCCAATCTAAACAGTGCGACGAATCCCTGAAAACGCTGCGCGACAGCATTGCCGGATTCAAGCATCGCTTAAAGGAAAATTCAACGGCCAAGGAGCGGATAAAGGCAAAGCAGACAGCTATCGATGCTCAGAAAAAAGAATGTCTCAGGTGGGAAAATCTCCATGAATTGATTGGCTCATCAGATGGCAAAAAATATCGTAACTTTGCCCAAGGGTTGACCTTTGAAATAATGGTTTCGCAAGCAAACCACCAACTTCAGAAGATGACCGATCGTTATTTGCTTGCAATGGATCGAAGTCATCCACTTGAGTTGAATGTTATTGATAACTATCAAGCCGGCGAGGAGCGTTCAACCAAAAACCTTTCTGGTGGCGAAAGCTTTATCGTGAGTCTGTCTTTAGCTTTAGGGCTTTCAAATATGGCGAGTCACAAGGTTCGGGTGGATTCGCTATTTCTCGATGAAGGATTTGGTACCCTTGATGAAGAAGCGTTGGAAGTTGCCCTGGACACTTTGGCGGGACTTCAGCACGAGGGCAAACTCATTGGTGTGATCTCACACGTATCCGCATTGAAGGAACGTATCAGTACCCAGATTGAGCTTGTTCCACAAACTGGTGGCAGAAGCTTTATTCAGGGTTCGGGATGTGCGAGATTGTCATGAAAAAATGCATACAAAATTAACGGCTGCAGCGGATGGCGACCCCCAAGAGTTTAGTTTTCAATCTATACAAAAACTGGGAGGTGATTGAGCATCTCGTCAGGCTGTCACGTGATCTGCCTGCATTCGAAGAGTCACAAGTTCTGAGCGTGATTGGTCGGCATCATCCTGACAGCAATACTGATGATTTGGGCGCTAATCTGCGTTCACTATGCACCGCTGACTTACTGCAGGTATTGAGTCGTACCGGCGATCTTCAACTCAACCCCTTCGTAGTGGATTTTGTACGCGGACTGACACGTGAACATGAACTAGGCCTGTCATCCGTGCTCAAGGCACGTGTCGATGCCATCCGTGATGCGACAGCCTTGCTTGACGAGGGGGTGAAAGAAAGCGATACCGACAGAATGCGCGAGGCAGCAAACCGCCTGTCAGAGCTGTTTCGGCAAATCAGCCAGCAACTCGATCAGGACAGGCATGCAATTCTTGAACTCGCAGAAAAGGCCAAAGCCAGCGATGCCTCAATGCCGTCTGCCCAGCGTTATCGGGCTGTGCTCGAGGCCTACGACCATTACGTCGAGCCGATGAATGAAATGATGGACAGTGGTCTTGGCGGCAGCTTTTATCCCCATCTTGAATCAGCAGAACATATGCTTGATGTCGCCGTGGAGAAACTTTCTGTGCGCGGCGCATTGTATACGCACCGACTTCAGCTCAGACAGGTGGCTTATCAAACCAAGGAGTTGCGACGGCTGGGTCGCATTGTGGCACAGCAATGTGCCGATACCTTACTTCCCTTGAGGGAAGAGGCCCGGCAGCATAATGAACTGTCTGCTGCGATCAGCGAACTGTTGGGGCGGGTGCGTAAACAGGGATTGGCGCAGGCGCTGAAGAAGGCAACGCAGCCGGGATTACCCCTGTGGCAACGAACACGACGCAGCCGCTTGAGCATTGGCGATGAGGTTCGCGCACTCATCGTGGAGGCGCGCAACTTTGAACCTAAAACCGAGGCGTTTCCTGAGGAGCTCACTGGTGACGCGGCCGAGGTGCTTCACAGGGTGGACGAGTCGCTGCTACGACGGCAACTGGCGGCATCATTACCAGTGACGAACCTGATGCACTGGCTGCTGGAACACTATCCCGATCTTCCGGATGTGGTTGTGCTCAGGTTGTACCATGATCTGGTCAGAGAACCCTTGTGGCAGGCTAATATTGAGCAGGAGTACACAAGCACAGCATTAAAAACAGTCAGGGTGACTTACCATCCCCATCGCTTGGAAGTTATGCAGGCAGGAGAACAAGGTGGCGTCTGAAATGCTTGACCTGAGTCGCTTGCCGCAGCTGGCAGTGTTATTCAGTGAACTCAATAACGGCAAACATATTACCCGGGTTGCCCAGCCGGAATTATGGGCAGAGCTCGAGCGGGAAGCACAGGCCTATACTATGCTGTTCCAGTCTTTGGGCTACGAGTTACGTATTGATGGCCGAGGAATCGCCTGGTTTCATACAGAGGAAGCCAATAGCAATATAAGTCAAACTTCACGGCAGCTGGCCTTGTTGTTTATGGCCATTTTCGATACCCAAGCCGACGCCGGTCTGGCGCTGCTACGCTTTGGTGACTGGCATATCAATCGTGCGTTGATGCAGTCGGTCTTCGATCAGCATAAGGATTTGCTGGTTGCCGAGAACCTAGATGTGGACGGCTTGCTTGCTTTGATGGAGAGAGCTTCCCGCTACGGCTTTGCTCGGCCACAGCCTGACGGCTGGCAACTGTTGCCGGCCGTGTGCCGTTATCTCGACCATTATGAAGCTTTGGCGGTGGAATATCGCTCACAGGATGAGGATTTCATGGACGAGGATACAGAAGAAGGAAACAGCCAGACATGATTCAGCATGGCTTTCAACGCCTGGTGCTGCTGGGCAGTGCGGGCTACCAGCGAGCGGAACTGCCGCTCGATGATGCCGTGTCACTGATTGCGCCCAACAATACGGGAAAAACAAGCCTTATCAACGCGCTGCAGTTTTTGTTGATCATTGATCGCCGGCGCATGGACTTCGGCGCGCATGATTTTGACAAAACTCGACGTTTCTACTTCCCGGGCAATAGTGCCTATATCCTGCTGGAAGTGTCGTTGCCGCAGACAGGTACGGTGGTTTTGGGCTGTGTCGGCAAAGGTGCCAGTCATGATTATGAGTACTTCGCCTACAAGGGGGCGTTGAACGTCGACGATTATCGTACTGATGAAGGCGCTCTCGTCTCCCAGCCGCAGCTGGTCAGTCACCTGGCCAGTCGCGACCGGGCCGTGTTTTGTTACTCCGCGACTGATTTTCGTGACCTCATATACGGTGGCCGAAAAGTTAAGGGTGCATATGAACCGGACTTTACTGTGTTCAAGCTGGAGCACGTGGGGGATGCCAAGGCCTATCAACAGGTACTGACTCGAACCCTGCGACTGGACAAGCTGACCTCAAATAACGTCAAGGAATACCTGCTGCAGATCTTCAAGCGCGATTTGCCAGATGCGAATATCAATTTCAAACAGGAATGGGATCGGGCATTTGCCGAAGTGAATGCGGACCGAGATCAATACAAGGCTGCCGTATCTGCGCTAGACAATATTCAGCAGCTGGAGGAAGCCTACGAAGAAAGATTGGCGCTGAGAGGCAAGCTGATCGACTGGCGTCCGCGTATCGATGCCGGACTCTCAGACTGGCAGGCCTATTACGAGCATCAACAGGCACACTATCTTGAGCAGGAAAACTTGCTCAAGGAGCAGCAAAGTCTGGTCACCGAGCGAGATCGACTACTGGTAGAGCAGCGTTCGACCATAAATACAAAAATCAAGGACATTCAGACTCAACAGACACAGCGAGCCAGTCTTGAGGCACATTTCACCTTGGTCAGTGAGCGTACTCAGCTGGAGGCCAGATTAGACGGGATTCGAAAACAGCTTGATGAGCAGACAACATTGCTGGGGCAGATAAAAGGTCGAGATGTACGCGACATTGAGCAGGATCGCAATCGACGGGCACATGAACTCAAGCTGGTAAGCCAACAATTACAAAATCCGGAAAACAATCTGTATCAGCGACTCAGTGACGTAGTGCAGGACACCCAGTTGGACGGTCTCAATCGCGTGTTAAGCGAGGAAGTGATGACCTTGCCTGCGGAGAGTTTCAGTATTAAACCTGAAACGTTGCAACAACAACTCGGCACGGCTCAGGCGGACAGCCTTAACTTGTTGGGCATCAAGATTCCGCTGTCTCAACTCACACCTCAACACCAAC
>Ga0207716_100216_pt1 | contig 36771 bp, 32 predicted proteins | sample TtaePargueraPR_FD_187739 | JGI IMG/M metagenome (GOLD analysis project Ga0207716, IMG submission 187739) | Aerobic enrichment media microbial communities from Bioluminiscent Bay, La Parguera, Puerto Rico - Tt and P2 (5) (SPAdes) | ecosystem: Environmental > Aquatic > Marine > Unclassified ... | reverse complement strand
TCCCGCCGATCAGGGCGATATGGCGCACGAGCTGACCGAGCCCCCAGGGCCCGTCCGCCTCGCGGCCGGCCGGCGGTTCGCCATGGAACGCATTCACGTTCTGGCCCAGCAATGTCACCTCGCGCACTCCCTGCGCCGCCAGACCGCGCACTTCCGCGACGATCTGGTCGACCGGGCGCGACCATTCCGCGCCGCGCGTGTAGGGCACGACGCAGAAGGTGCAGAACTTGTCGCAACCTTCCTGCACGGTGACGAAGGCGGAATAGCCCTCCACCTGGCGCTCGCCGGCGAGGCGGTCGAACTTGTCCTCCACCTCGAACTCGGTATCCAGCGCCTCGCCGCGGGCCCGGTGGGCCTGGGCGATCAGTTCGGGCAGCTTGTGATAGGTCTGCGGGCCGACGACGAGATCGACGACCGGCGCGCGCTTCATGATCTCCGCGCCCTCGGCCTGGGCGACACAGCCGGCCACGGCCACCGTCATGCCGCCGGACGCGGCCTTTTCCTCTTTCAGCGGGCGCAGGCGGCCCAGCTCGGAATAGACTTTTTCCGCAGCCTTTTCGCGGATATGGCAGGTATTCAGGATGACCAGATCGGCACCGTCTGGCGCGTCCGCCGGCTCATAGCCAAGCGGGGTCAGAACGTCTCTCATCCGCTCGGAATCGTAGACATTCATCTGGCAGCCGTAGGTCTTGATAAAGAGACGTTTGCGCGTCGAACCCATGAAACCTTAAAAACCGCTCGCGGCGGTTCACCCATTCAGCACCGTCCGGCCTCCGGCCGGGAAGCGGGGCGTTATGATGGAAATGGGGCCGATAGGCAAGGCCCGCAAGACTATTCCGCGTTCACGGCACCGGCTCGACCGGCCTGGTCGGACGGCAGCTCGTGCGTGCCCGGATCGTGCTGCCTGGCGCTGAGCGCCAGGAAAAGCGCCACAATCGTCAGCGCCGAAGCCAGCAGGAAGGGCGCGCCGGCGAAGACGAACGGCGCATCGGCGCCGGTAAAGCCCTCGAACATGCGCGACATGATCAGCGGCCCGATAATCATCGACAGGCTCTGCATCGAGGTCATCGCCCCCTGCAGCTCGCCCTGGGCATTGGCCGGCACGATGCGGGAGATCACCCCCTGAAGCGCCGGCTGCCCGATCCCGGCCAGCGCGCCGAAGACGATGATCGGGTAGACCATCCAGCCGCTGGTCGCCAACCCGTAGGCGGCATAGGAGCACACGGCCAGCGACAGCGAGACCGCGATGGCGCGCCACTCGCCCAGCTTCGGCACGAGAATGCGGGTCAGCCCGCCCTGCACCATGGCCGTGCTCAGACCGACGGCCATCAGCGACAGGCCGATATCGCCGGACGTCCAGCCAAACTTGAAGTCGGTGTAATAGGACCAGACGGCGGGATAGACCGCATGGCCCAGCAACATCAGGAAGACCGCACCCATCATCACCAGGACCGCCGGATAGGACCGCATCTGCAGGAGCGATCCCAGCGGGTTGGCGCGGCGGATCGAGAAAGCGCGGCGGTTCTCCGGCGCCAGCGTCTCGGGCAGGACGATCAGGCCGTAGACCAGGTTGAGCCCGGCCAGAATACCGGCCGCAAAGAATGGCGCGCGGGGACCGAAATGCTCACCCAGCAGGCCGCCGATCGCCGGGCCGAGGATGAAGCCGATGCCGAAGGCCGCGCCCATCATGCCGAACCGTCCGGCGCGCTCATGGGCCGGCGTGATATCGGCGATATAGGCGTTGGCGGTGGAATAGCTCGCCCCGAAGACGCCGGCCAGGATGCGGCCGATCAGCAGCAGCCAGAAATGCGGGGCAAAGCCCATCATCGTGTAGTCGAGCGTGAAGCCGGCCAGCGCGGCGAGCAGGACCCGCTTGCGGCCGAACCGGTCGGACAGGCCGCCGACAATCGGTGCGAAGATGAACTGCATGCCGGCATAGCTGGCGGTCAGCCAGGCGCCCAGCACCACCGCGTTGTTCGCTTCCAGCCCGGTCACGTCCTCGATCAGGGCCGGCATGACAGGCATGATCAGCCCGATACCGATCATGTCGATCAGCACGGTGACAAAAATGAAGATGAAAGCGTGCTTGCCGGGCTTGCGGGCGGACATGGCGTCTCCTCGAAGAGGTCGGAGCGCCTAGTCCTCGGCACTCTTCAGCGGTACGCCGTAAAGCTCGAGGCGGTGATCGACAAGCTTGTAGCCCAGCTTGCGCGCGATGGCTTCCTGCAGCTGCTCGATCTCCTCGTTGACGAATTCCACCACCTCGCCGGACTTCAAGTCGATGAGGTGATCATGGTGTTCGTCGCCGACTTCCTCGTAGCGCGAGCGCCCGTCGCGGAAGTCGTGCCGCTCGATGATACCGGCCTCCTCGAACAGGCGCACCGTGCGATAGACGGTCGCCAGGGAGATGCGCGGATCTTCCGCCGATGCGCGGCGGTGAAGTTCCTCGGCGTCGGGATGATCGTCGGACGAAGACAGCACCCGGGCAATTACCCGGCGCTGGTCGGTCATTCGAAGTCCCTTTTCGATGCAGAGCTGTTCGATACGGTCGGGCATGCGCTTCCTCGTCGTGATACCGCACAGATAGGCATTCACACCGGTGTTTGTCCATCTTCGCGCAGCCATTTTTCAAGCACAAGCGCATCGCCGCCATCCGCGTAGTAAGCCTTGCGAAGACCGATCTCCGAGTATCCCGCTCGGTCATAGAGCCGGCGGGCCGCGGAATTGCCCACGGCGACCTCCAGAAACACCCGCACCACCCCGGTTTGCGCCAGCAGCGCCTCGGCCGCATCGAGCACCTGGCGCCCCCGGCCGGAGACCCGGGCATGGGGGGCGATGCCGATGGTGAGGATTTCCGCCTCGTCGACGGCCTTGCGCACGACGATGAAGCCGCGCGCCTCGCCATCCGCGCGCAGGACGAGCGCCGTCACACCGTCGCTCTGCAACAGGGAGCTGAATTCGCGCGCCGACCAGCCATTGGCGAAACAGGCGGCGTGAAGGCCGGCCAGTTCGCCGGCTGCGTCGGCCGCCGCGCGCTCGACGGCGACACTCATGCCGGCTCGATCCCGCCGGGAAGCTTGGCGTCCGGAGGACGCGCATAGAAGGGCGAGGCCGGAGATCCCGCGGGATCGGCCGCCGCAGTCAGATCGAGCAGGGCGGACAGGTCGATGCCCGTCACGCCGCTGGTTTCGAACATGTCTCCGGGCACCAGCGCGGCGCCCGATCCGGCCAGCACCGCCGTGTCGCCGGCGAGCGCCCGGATGCGCTCCGCCACGGCATCGACGGAAAGGCGCTCCGGCACCCCGGTCTTCACGGCCCCGGCCTGCACATCGGTCCAGACCTGCAGGATCAGCTCGCCGCGCTTGGCGTCGTGCAGCACGGCCAGGGGCCGGACGTCCGCCAGGGCGTGCGCGATGACCGCAAGATTGCCGATCCCCAAGGCCTGCGCGCCGCTCGCCAGCGCCAGGCCCCGGGCGAAGGCCGTGCCGACGCGCGTGCCGGCAAAACTGCCCGGTCCCGTCGTCACGCCGATCCTCTCCAGCGCACGCGCCGCGATCCCCGCTTCGGCGAGAACGGCCTCGACCATGGGCGCAAGGCGCTCCGCATGGCCGCGGCCGATGGCCTCGCTCAGCACGATGTCGGCCTGGCCGGCGCGGCGCAGAGCCACGGCACAGTCCGCTCCGGTGGTATCGATGGCCAGCAGGGTCATGCCAGCCCTTTAGAGGATTTTCGCGGCCTCGTCGAAGTCCAGGCGCGGCAGGCGCGGGAAGAGGTTCTTCGTCGTGCCGTAACCCAGATTGATCAGGAAATCCGACCGCCAGGTCTTCATGACCGGGTCGTCGGCGAAGAATGCCTTGTCGACCGCATCATTGTCGAAGCCCGACATGGCGCCGGTATCCAGCCCCAGCGCGCGGGCGGCGATGATCAGGTAGGCGCCTTGCAGGATGGCATTGCGCTTGCCGTTATCCAGCGTGGATTCCGGTGCCGTGAACCAGTCGCGGGCGCCGGGATTGTGCGGCATGAGCTGAGGCACCTTGTCATAGAATTCGGTGTCCCAGGCGAGCACGACCGTGGCCGGCGCCTTCATCGTCTTGGGCTGATTGCCCTCCATCAGGTGCGGCTTGAGCCGGGTCTTGGCGTCCTCGGAGGTGATGAAGAGGAAACGGGCCGGCGAGGAATTCGCCGAGGTCGGCCCCATGCGCACCGTGTCGTAGAGCTTTTTCAGCGTCTCCGCCGGGATCGGGCGCTCCTCGAAATCATTGTAGGTGCGCGCGTCCAGAAGGATCTGCTTCAGGGCCGTTTCGTCGATCGGGTCGTTGTGCGTGGGTTTGCTTGTCAGTTCGTCGGACATGGGGTTTTGCTCCTGTCGAATACCAGTTCGACCGGAACATAATCCCGGCCTGCCGCCTTTGGAATTTCCGCACTGGAAAAAGTGTCTGGCCCCGCCGCCCGGCTATTCGACCGCTTCCACGCCCTGGATCTCCGGGATGTAGTGGCGCAGCAGGTTCTCGATCCCGGCCTTCAGCGTCATGGTCGAGGACGGGCAGCCCGCGCAGGCGCCGCGCATTTTCAGGCGCACCACGCCGCTGTCGGCGAGATAGGAATGGAAAAGGATGTCGCCGCCATCCTGGGCGACGGCCGGGCGCACGCGCGTGTCGATCAGATCGATGATCTCCTTCACCACATCCTCATTGGCGCCGTCATACTCCGCATGGCCAACCTGGGCGTCGGCATCGGCGAAGAGCGGGCGACCGGACTGAAGCCCGTCCATGATGGCGCCGAGCAGGAAGGGCTTGATATGGTCCCACTCATAGGCGTCCGTCTTGGTGACGGCGATGAAGTCCTCGCCGAAAAACACGCCGCTGACACCGTCGACCAGGAAGAGGTCGGCCGCCAGAGGCGAGGCCTCGGCATCCTCCGCATTCTCGAATTCCCGCGGACGGTCCTGCGAAATCTCACGGCCCGGCAGGAATTTCAGCGTGTTGGGATTGGGTGTGGCTTCGGTCTGGATGAACATGATTGGGTCTCCTGCCGCTGACTTGGCCCGGTTGCGCGCACCTTTCAACCCCGCCGCGGACGGAGATATCACACCAGGGCGTCGATCTCGGCGGGGTCCATGTCGCCCGGCACGACGGTCACCGGCACCGCACGCCCGTCGAACAGGCCGCGCCCGCGCGAAAGGGCCGTCACCAGGGGTCCCGGGCCCTCGTTCGAGGAGGAGGCCGCCAGCACCAGGAGCGAGATCAGCGGATCGTCCTCCAGCAGCTTGGCCAGAACGGTCCGGCGATCCCCTTCGCGCAGCAGGAGCTCGGGCCGCTCGCCGGTCACCGCCTCGGCATCCTCGGCCATGGATTCCAGCAGCGTCTCCGCCGCCGTCTCGGCCTCGCGCTTGGCGGTCTCCGCCACACCGATCCAGTGATTGAAGTCGCTGGGCTCGTGTGTGGCTAGAATGGTGACATGCGCGCCCGTCGACACGGCCCGCCGCGCGGCGAAGTAGAGCGCGGTCCGGCATTCGCTGCTGTCGTCGGCGACGACGAGAAATTTTCGTGAACTCTGGGGCATGTGCGCGGAGTTTGGCGTCTCGCGGACGACTCGTCCAGCGAATGCTGCTAACACTTTGCCGCAAAGGGGGATAAATGACCACGATCGAACATCGCGACCGGCGCAATGCGACCTCGCCCGTGCGGATCTACAGCCTGTCCGGCGAAGCGCTGGTCTGGGCCGACGAGACCGGCACGAAGGCCGGCGAAATGCCGTTCGCGGACATCCGCCAGGTGCGGCTGGGCTTCGAGATGGCCGGGCGCGACAGCCAGATCGTGTGCCGGGTCACCGATGCGGACGGCCGCGAAGCCGTGTTCGGCTCGATGCGCTGGTCCGGCGTCGGACAGTGGGAGATGGCCGCCGACACATTCCGCGACCTGCTCGGTGCGCTGCATGCGGCGCTCCTGCCCCGTCGCGACGAGATCCGCTTCATCGAGGGCTCCTCGATGACTTTCATGATCGCGATGTTCGTGCTGGGCCTGGCCCTGACCGGTGTCAGCCTGTTCTTCTTCGTGCTGCTCTTCCTGGTCCGTGAAGAGCCCGGCGGTCTTTTCCTGATCGGCGGCATCCTGGCCGGCGGCTGGCTGTGCCGCGTGTTCTGGCCGCGCGGGCCGAAACCTTACGATCCGGAAAAATTCGCGGCGACCGAAGAAGCGGCCGCTCGCTAGTGGTCCATCGCCCCTGCTGGCGCTGAATTGCGGGCCTCGAAACGCACCGGAACCTCGCCGGCGCGTTCAAAAACCAGCACGCCTTCGACGGTATCGCCCTCGACCACCGGCGCCAGCCCGAACACCATGAGATGCAGGCCGCCCGGCGCGAAATCCAGCGTCTCGCCGGCGGCCAGGTCCTGGGGACCGACCGGACGCATCCGCATCATGCCCTGCTCGTCCATCGTGTGGGTATGCAGTTCGACGCGTTCCGCCCCGCCGATCCGGGCCGCGACCAGACGATCGATTTCGCCTTCCGCCAGCCGCGCGGTGAAATAGGCGGCCGTCACGTCACGCCCCTGCGGGTGCGGGCGGATCCAGCTGGCGGACACCGCGATCACGGGCTCGATCCCGTCGTCCGGCAGCGGCGCGGGCGCCGCGGCGGCCGTGTCCATGGCGTCATGGTCCATGCCGTCATGACCGGCCGGTGCTTCGGGAGACGGGTCGCTGCAGGCGGCCAGCGCCAGGAGCGCGGCCGGAATGAAAAGCGTGTGTCGGAGCGTCATGACCGGTCCTTCCGGGGCTGTGGTTCACGCGGCAGCGGCTGTCCGTCAGTGCCAGAAGCCGATGACTTCCTTGGTTTCCTTGATGATCGGCGCGGCGATCTCGTCGGCCTGCTGCGCGCCGCGGGCCAGGATGCGGTCGATCTCGGCGCGGTCGGAGATCAGGCGGCGGAATTCCTGCGAGATCGGCGCCAGATACTCCACGGCCACCTCGGCCAGGGCCGGCTTGAAGACACCGAAGCCCTGCCCGCCGAACTCGGCGAGCACGTCGGCCTTGGTCTTGCCCGTCAGCGCCGCATAGATGCCGACCAGATTGGCCGCCTCGGGCCGGTCCGCCAGCGCATCGGCATTGTCCGGCAAGGGTTCCGGATCGGTCTTGGCCTTCTTGATCTTGCGGGCGATCGTGTCGGCATCGTCTTCCAGATTGATGCGCGAATTGTCCGAGACGTCGGACTTGGACATTTTCGCCGATCCGTCGCGCAGGCTCATGATGCGCGCGCCGGGACCCTGGATGACCGGCTCGGTGAGCGGGAAAAAGGCCTCGCCCTCGCCATAGTCGCGGTTGAAGCGCGCGGCGATGTCGCGGCAAAGCTCCAGATGCTGCTTCTGGTCCTCGCCGACCGGCACATGCGTCGCCTTGTAGGCCAGGATGTCGGCCGCCTGCAGCACGGGATAGGTCAGCAGGCCCACGGAGACGCGCTCCTTGTCCTTGCCGCCCTTGTCCTTGAACTGGGTCATGCGCTCCGCCCAGCCCAGGCGCGCCACGCAGTTGAAGATCCAGGCCAGTTCCGCATGGGCCGTCACGGCGGACTGGGGAAAGATGATGCTCTTGTCCGGGTCCACGCCGGCCGCGATATAGGCCGCCGCCGCCGAGCGCACCGCGTCGGGCAGGGATGCGGGGTCGTGCGGCATGGTGATGGCGTGCATGTCCACCACGCAGTAGATGCATTCCGCATCGCCCGCGTCCTGCAGCGACACCCAGTTCTTCAGCGCACCGAGATAATTGCCCAGATGCAGGCGGCCGGTCGGCTGCATGCCGGAAAAGATGCGCTTGGGACCGTTGTAGTCGGTGGGGGTTTCGCTCATGGAACTGGCTTTCGGGACAGGTAGACGGAAGAGGCGGTGATACCGGCGGGCCTCACCGGGCTCAAGCCTTGTTTGGCAGGCCTAGCGGCGCCCCAGCGCCTCCAGCACTTCGGACGGTCTCAGCGCGCCGGTCGCGATGCTCGCCAGGCCGAACACGCCCAGCCCGGCACCGCTGACCAGGACCAGCGCAAAGAGCTGGCTGCCCAGGGCCAGCGCCGTGATCGCCGCGGACTGGCTGGCCAGGCCGGCGATCGCCAGCGCCATGACCAGCGAGGCGGCCAGCACGCGCGGCAGGCGCGACTTCACGCGCGCATCGATATCCAGCCCGCCGCGCCGGTGCAGCGTGACCATCAGGAGAAGGGCGTTGAGCCATCCGGCCAGACTGGTCGCCGCAGCCAGGCCGACATGGCCGTATTCGGGAAAGCGCTCGCGGATCAGGAAGAAGAGCGACAGCCCCACGGCCACGTTCACAATCATGGACAGGCCGGCGAACTTCATCGGCGTCTTGGTGTCCTCGCGGGCGAAAAAGCCGGGCGAGAAGACCTTGATCAGAACGAAGGCCGGCAGTCCGGCCGCGAAGGCCTGCACGGCCAGCGCCGTGCCCATGGCCGCCTGTCCGGAGAAATTGCCCCGCATGAACAGGCCTTCCACCAGGAAGTTGGGCATGACGATCATCGCCACCGCCGCCGGCACGGTCAGCGCCATGGACATTTCCAGCGCCCGGTTCATCGCATTGCGCGCGCCCTCGTGGTCCTCCGCCCGCATGCGGCGGGAGAGGGTGGGCAGAAGCGCGACGCCCATGGCGATGCCGATCACGCCCAGGGGCAGCTGGTAGAGCCGGTCGGCGAAATAGAGCAGCGCCACCGCCCCGTCCTGCAGGGAGGCGATCTGCTGGCTGACGATGATGTTGATCTGGGTGATGCCGGCCGCGAAGGATCCGGGAATGCCCAGGGCGATGAGGCGTTTCACGCCGGGGGTCAGGCGCGGCCAGGTCAGGCCGAAGCGTATGCCCAGCCGGCGGCAGCCCCAGAACAGGAAGAGCGCCTGCAGGATGCCCGAGGCGGTCACGCCGAAACACAAGCGCAGGCCCGTGAGTTCCGGATCGGCCGGTGCCGTCGCGAGCACGCTGATCAGCACGATATTGAGAATGACGGGCGCGCCGGCCGCGACCACGAAACGATTGTGCGAATTGAGCACGCCGCCCAGCATCGCCGCGACCGACATCAGGAGGATGTAGGGCATGGTGATCTGGGTGAAGAGCACGGCGAGTTCATAGCGGTGATCGTGCTCGCCCATGGCGAAACCGGGCACGATCGCCATCATCAGCCAGGGCATGAGCACCTGGGCCAGCACGACAAAAACGGCCAGCACGGTGATCAGCACCGAGAGCACCTGTTTCAGGAAAAGCCGGGCCTCTTCCTCGCCCTCCGCCTCGACCCGGCCGGCATAGAGCGGCACGAAGGCGGCGTTGAAGGCGCCCTCGGCGAACAGGCGGCGGAAGAGATTGGGAAAACGCAGCGCGACGACGAAGGCTTCCGATACCGGGCCGGTGCCCAGGGCCGCCGCCAGCAGCATGTCGCGGACGAAGCCGAGAACCCGGCTGACCATGGTGAGCGCGCCGACCACCGCCGAAGACCGCAACAGGCGCATGGGTCTACCTCAGCACGCTGGCGCGGGCGCGCGCGATGCCGCGCTGGGCGGCCTTCTCGTCGGCGGCGGTCTCGCTTTCGCTGAGCACGGCCATCAACCCTTTTTCGATCCGCTCGATCACCGCCTCGTCTTCCAGCTTGCCCTGGCCCTGGGTGACATAGAACACATCCGTCGCGCGCTCGCCATAGCCGTCGATCTGCGCGGAATTGAGGGCCAGACCCTCGTCGGCGAGAATGTCGGCCAGATCGGCGAGCAGGCCCGGCCGGTCGCGGCCCGACGCCTCGATCACGGTGGCGTTTTCGGCGATCTCGTTGGAAATCGTCACCGAGCGCGTCACCCGGAAAGCGGCATCCCGGCGCTGCAGCGGAACGACCTGGCGCCGCCGCACGGTGAGCTCGCCCGTGGCGACCTCGCGCAGATAGGCCACCAGGGCCTGGCGCTGGCGTTCGTCCTGCTGGCCGTAGGGCTGCCCGGCGGGATCCTGGATGTAGAAGATGTCGAAGACCTGGCCCGATGCGGTCGTGTTGATGGTCGCGCCCACCACGTCCGCGCCCATTTCCGCGAAGGCCGCGACGATGTCGGCGAAGATTCGCGTGCGGTCCGGCGAGAAGATCATCACCTCGGTGGCGGCCCGGCGCCGGTCGACCCGCACGCCCGCAGCGGTGCTCTCGCCGGCCTCCCAGGCGCGGCGCACGAAGGCGGCATGGCGGAAACGGTCCTCGCGCCCGAAGGAGATCCAGTAGGAATCGTCCAGCTCGGTCGTCCACCAGGCGGCGAAATCCGGATTGATGCGCTCCAGGCGTGGCCGGATCCGGTCGCGTTCGGCCTCGGCCTTGTCCGCCAGGTTCTGGCGCGCCGAGGCGATGCCGTCGCCATCGCTCTGCAGCACGGCCTCGGTCGCCGCGTAGAGTTCGCGGATCAGCTGGCCCTTCCAGCCATTCCACACGCCGGGACCGACCGAACGGATATCGACCACGGTCAGCACGGTGAGCAGGCGCAGCCGCTCCACCGTGCCCACGGCGGCCGCGAAATCGGCAACGGTGCGCGGATCGGACAGGTCGCGCCGCTGGGCCGTGTCGCTCAGCAGGAGGTGCGAGCGGATCAGCCAGGCCACGAGCTCGGTCTCCGCATGGCCCAGGCCCAGACGTTCGCAGGCGCTCAGCGCGCGCAACGAGCCCTCGATGCACTGATCGCCCGATCCCTTGCCCGTATCGTGCAGCAGGATGGCCAGGTGCAGGGCCCGCCGGTTCTGGACCAGGGGCGCGATCCGGGTCGCCAGCGGATGGTCGAGCGGGTGCAGCCCGTCCTCGATCTCGCGCAACAGGCCGAGTGCCTGCAGCGTGTGCTCGTCGACCGTATAGCGGTGATACATGTTGAACTGGGTGCGCGCGACGATATCGCCGAATTCCGGAATATAGCGTCCCAGCACCCCGGCCTCGGTCATCATGCGCAGCACCGCCATCGGCGCCGGACTGTCCAGCAGGACAGCAAAGAAAGCCCGCGCGGCGCGCGGATCGCTGCGGAACTCGTCGTCGATCAGATAGAGGGTGCGGCCGATCCGGGCCACGGCTTCGGGATGCAGGTCGAGCCGGCGCGAGGCGGCCATGTGGAAGAAGCGCAGCAGGCGCACCGGATCCTCGCGGATCTGGGTGGCATGGGCGAAGTCGAGCCGGCCCTCGCGAATGATGAACTCGCCGACATCGGCGCCTTCCTCGCGGTCCATGCCCGGCGGCAGGAAACGCGCCAGCCCTTTCGGCTTGGCCTTCCAGGCATCGGCCTCAAGCTTGGCGCAGACCAGGCGGGTCAGCGCGCCGACCGCCATGGCGGTGCGGAAATAGCGGCGCATGAAGCGCTCGACCGCGCTTTCCGTCTCGTTGTCCTGGAACCCCATGCGCGCGGCGATTTCCGGCTGCAGGTCGAAGGTCAGCCGCTCGTCCTTGCCGTTGGAGAGATCGTGCAGGTGAAAGCGCACGGTCCAGAGGAAATCGTCGGCCATGACATACTTGCTGACATCCTCGACGGAGAGCAGGCGCGTGCCGACCCAGCGCTCGAAGGCATCGGCGCCGTAGAGGAATTGCGCCAGCCAGCGCATCAGCTGGAGGTCGCGCAACCCGCCCTTGCCCGACTTCAGATTGGGCTCGACCGTGTAGCGCGAGCGTCCCGCCTTCTCGATCCGCGCATCGCGTTCGCGCAGCTTGGCCTCGACGAAACCCTTCAGGTCGTCGGCCACGATCTCCTCGCGAAAGCGCAGGGCCAGCGCCTGGGTCGCGGTCTCGTCGCCGGCCAGGTGTTTCAGACTCAAAAGGGCGGTGCGTTCCGAAGCGTCCTCGCGGGTCAGCGCCAGCGTCTCGTCGATGGTGCGGCAGGCGCCGCCGCCGACATCGATCTTCAGGTCCCAGAGCGCGTAGAGGAATTGCTGCAGGAAGGCGTCGACCTCGGGGTTCTCGCCCTCCGGCTTGATCAGCATCAGATCGACGTCCGAGGAGGGCGCCAGTTCGCCGGCGCCGAACCCGCCCTGGGCGCAAAGGGCTATGCCCGCCGCGCCCTCAGGGTCGCTGGCGGCCATCGAGTCAAACAGGGCGTGCAGGCTGACCGCCATCCCGTCGGCGAGGATCTGGGCCGCCGACGCGCCGCCGCCATCGCCGGACAGGCGCGCGAACGCCTGGGTGCGGAACCCGTCCAGCGCCGATTTCATGTGCGCCATCCCGGCCGACCGCGCCGCCGGCGACTGCCAGCCGGTCTCGGCCGTGGCGGCGGCGAGTTGCGCCCGCAATTTCAGGGCGTCGAGCGAGGCGGGCAGAGCGGGTCGGGTCATGACGGGGCCAATCTAGTCACGCCGCCGGGCGGCGTCACGCCTTCTTCGCCAGCGCCTTGAGCGCATAGACCAGGTCCAGCGCATCGCGCGGTGTCAGCGCGTCCGGGTCCACGGCTTCCAGACGCTTGTCCACCTCGGACGGTTCGGCAAGCGGCGCCTGCTCCGGTTCGGCCATCGCAAACAGCGGCAGCGCGTCGAGAGCCGCCGCCGGCGCGCCGTCGGATTCCAGCCGTTTCAGGATCGCCTGGGCCCGGCCGATCGCCTTGCGTGGCAGACCGGCCCGGCGGGCCACCTCGATACCGTAGGAGCGGTCGGCCGCCCCGGCGCCCACCTCGTGCAGGAAAACCAGCTCGCCCTTCCACTCCTTGGCGCGCAGGGAGACATTGCCCGCCGCATCCAGATCGTCGGCCAGGCGGGTCAGCTCGTGATAGTGGGTCGCGAAGAGGGCGCGGCAGCGATTGATCTCGTGCAGGTGTTCGGCCGCCGCCCAGGCGATGGACAGCCCGTCGAAGGTCGCCGTGCCCCGGCCGATCTCGTCGAGGATCACGAAACTGCGCGCGGTGGCCTGGTTGAGGATGGCCGCGGTCTCGATCATCTCGGCCATGAAGGTGGAGCGGCCGCGCGCCAGATCGTCCGCGGCACCGACCCGGGAATAGAGCCGGTCGGCGACCCCGATGACGGCACCTTGCGCCGGCACGTAGCAGCCCGCCTGGGCCAGCATCAGGATCAGCGCATTCTGGCGCAGGAAGGTCGATTTACCGGCCATGTTGGGACCGGTCACGAAGGTCAGACGGGCCGCATTTTCCCCCGATCCGTCCAGTTGGCAGGAATTGGGGGTAAACCGGCCTTCGCCGCTTTTCGCGAGCGCGCGCTCGACCACGGGGTGGCGGCCGCCGTCAACGGAAAATGTAAATGAATCGTTAATTTGTGGCCGGCAGGCCGAGGCGTCATCGGCCCATTCCGCCAGCGCGGAAGACACATCGAATTCTGCCAACGCGCCCGTCGCCTGGCGAATAAAGCCTGCCATCGCCTCCACACGGTCGCGCAGCGCGGCAAATGTCTCGATCTCCATCGCCAGGGACCGCTCTCCGGCACTGGCGATCTTCGATTCCAGCTCGGCCAGCTCGGTCGAGGTGAAGCGCACGGCATTGGCCATGGTCTGGCGGTGGATGAAGGTGTCGTCGGCCATCAGCCGGTCGGCATGGCGCGCCGTCACCTCGACGAAATAGCCCAGCACATTGTTGTGCTTCACCTTGAGCGATGCCACCTCCGTGGCCTCCGCATAGGTCTGCTGAAGACCGGCAACAATGCGCCGCGAGGCGTCGCGCAATTGCCGTGTCTCGTCCAGCTCGGCCATCCAGCCTTCCGCGACGAAACCGCCATCGCGGGCCAGGAGCGGCGGCTCGTCGACGATGGCCCGTTCCAGATCCGCCACGAGCGCCGCCAGCTCCGGCTTGTCCGACAGGGTGAGCGCCCCGATCCCGCCGGCGATCCGCTCCGGCGGCGCGTCGAGCTTTTCACCCAGCAGGCGCGCCGCGATGGCCTCGCCCTCCTGAAGCGCTCCGGACAGGGCCTTCAGATCGCGCGGACCGCCGCGCCCGACCAGAAGACGGGACAGCGCCCGCTCCGCATCGCCCGCCGATTTGAGCCGGTCGCGCAATTGCCGGCGCAGCCCCGCCTCGCGCTCGAACCAGGCGACCGCATCCAGCCGCGCCTCGATCGCCGCCACATCGGTCAGCGGCCGCGCCAGCCGGTCGGCCAGGGCCCGGGCGCCCGGGGCGGTCACGGTGCGGTCGATGGCGTCGAGCAACGACCCCTGACGCTCTCCTGACAGAGTGCGGTCGATCTCCAGACTGGCCCGCGTTGCCGGATCGATGGCCAGCACGCTGCCCTCGCGCGCCTGGCGCGGCGGGGAGAGCTTGGCCGGCGCACCGGCCTGGGACAGCGCGAGATAGTCCAGCAACGCCCCCAGCGCGGCCCGTTCGGCCTTGGAGAAGTCGCCGAAGGCGGTGAGTTCCTGCACCTGGAACTGGGCCTTGAGCTGCCGCTCGGCCGAGGCGACATCGAACTTGGCGCGCGGCAGGGGAGTCAGCGCGGCGCGCAGCGCCAGGCCCGCCACCTCGCCGAAGCGCGCCTCCTCGACGAGAAGCTCGGCCGGATTCATCGCCGCCAGCTCGGCAGACAGAGCCTCGACCGCGATGGCCGACACGGCGAACTCGCCGGTGGAGATGTCGGCCCAGGCGATGGCGCTCTCGCCGCTCGCCAGTTGCGCCAGCGCCGCGATGCGATTGGCCGCGCGCGGATCGAGCAGGCTGTCTTCGGTCAGCGTACCGGGCGTGACGATGCGGGTGATGGCGCGCTGCACGACGGCCTTGGACCCGCCGCGCGCCTTGGCCGCCTTGGGATCCTCGGTCTGCTCGCCCACGGCGACCTTGAAGCCCGCCTTGATCAGCCGCGCCAGATAGGCCTCGGCCGTGGCGGCCGGCACGCCGCACATCGGGATGGGTTCGCCCTGGTGTTCGCCGCGCTTGGTGAGCGCGATATCCAGCGCCGCGGCGGCCCTGACGGCATCGTCGAAGAAGAGCTCGTAGAAGTCCCCCATGCGGTAGAAGAGCAGGGCATCGCCCGGCGCCTGACCGCGCAATTCGAGAAATTGCTGCATCATGGGCGTCGCGCCTTCCGTGGAGGGAAAGCTGCGATCGGCCGGCACAGGATGGTTGGACAGGGAATTCATCGGCGCAGACGGTGGCGAGGTTTCACCTTGCGTGCAAGGGTGTGAAGCGGCTAGAGGCCATACGGACATCAAGAACGAAAATAAAGCAGGGAATACGGGGATGACCGACAGAACCAGCCACGTCGAGGACGAGGAAGCGCTCGCCTTTCACAAGGATCCCGTTCCCGGCAAGCTCGCCCTTTCCCCCACCAAGCCGATGGCGACCCAGCGCGATCTCTCGCTGGCCTACTCGCCGGGCGTGGCCGCGCCGGTCAAGGCGATCGCGGAAAACCCGGACGCCGTCTACGATTTCACTTCCAAGGGAAACATGGTCGCCGTGATCTCCAACGGCACGGCCATCCTGGGCCTGGGCGATCTCGGCGCGATGGCCTCCAAGCCGGTGATGGAAGGCAAGGCGGTCCTGTTCAAGCGCTTTGCCGACCTCGATGCGATGGATATCGAGGTCGAGGAAACCGATGCCGACGCCTTCATCGAATGCGTCAAGCGGATCGGCAACACGTTCGGCGGCATCAATCTGGAAGACATCAAGGCGCCGGAAAGCTTCATCATCGAACAGCGCCTGCGCGAACTGCTCGACGTGCCGGTCTTCCATGACGACCAGCACGGAACGGCGATCATCTCGGCGGCCGGCATCATCAATGCCTGCGACATCACCGGCCGCAAGATCAGCGATCTCAAGGTCGTTGTGAACGGGGCCGGCGCGGCGGGCATCGCGGTTCTCGAACTCCTCAAGGCGATGGGCGTGAAGCCCGAGAACGCCATCCTGTGCGACAGCAAGGGCGTGATCCACACCGAACGCGACGGGCTGAACCAGTGGAAGGCCGCCCATGCGGTCGACACGGACCGCCGCTCGCTGGCCGACGCGCTGGAGGGGGCGGACTGCTTCCTCGGCCTCTCGGTCGCCGGTGCGGTCACCCAGGACATGGTCAAGGCCATGGCCAAGGACCCGATCATCTTCGCGATGGCCAACCCCGATCCGGAGATCAAGCCGGAAGACGTGCGCGCCGTGCGCGACGACGCCATCACGGCGACGGGCCGGTCGGACTATCCCAACCAGGTCAACAATGTGCTGGGCTTCCCCTACATCTTCCGCGGCGCTCTGGACGTGCGCGCGCGCACCATCAACGAAGAGATGAAGATCGCCGCGGCCCGGGCGCTCGCCGCGCTGGCCAAGGAGGACGTGCCCGACGAGGTCGCCGCCGCCTATCACGGCTCGCGCCCGACCTTCGGCCGCGACTACATCATCCCCTCGCCCTTCGATCCGCGGCTGATCCATTACGTGCCGCCCTATGTCGCCCAGGCGGCGATGGACACGGGCGTGGCGCGCAAGCCGATCCCGGACATGACGGCCTATCGCGCCTCGCTGGCGCGCCGGCTCGATCCCACCGCCGCCCTGCTGCAGCGCATCCAGGGCGCGGTAATGGGCCATGGCCGCCGCATCGTCTTCGCCGAGGGCGAGGAGCCTTCGGTGATCCGCGCCGCCTATGCCTTCCAGAACCAGGAGCTGGGCAAGGCGATCCTGGTCGGCCGCGAGGAGATCACCCGGGCCAATATGCGCCAGGTCGGCGTGCCCGAGGACGCGATCGAAGTCGTCAATGCGCGGCTGTCCGACCGCAATGCGGACTATTCGGAATTTCTCTACAAGCGCCTGCAGCGCAAGGGCTATCTGCGCCGCGACGTGCAGCGCCTGGTCAATAACGACCGGAACGTCTTCTCCGCCTGCATGGTCAAGCTGGGCGATGCCGACGGCATGGTGACCGGTACGACGCGCTCCTATGCCGCCGCGCTGGGCGATGTCGGCCTGGTGCTCGACCCGGCGCCGGGCCAGCGCGTGATGGGCATGTCGATCGCCCTCGCCAAGGGCCGCACCCTCTTCATCGCCGACACGAATATCGCGGAATTCCCGGACAGCGAGGCACTGGCCGATATCGCCACGGAGACCGCCGCTGCGGCCAAGGGGTTCGGCTTCACCCCGCGCGTGGCCTTCCTGTCCTATTCCACCTTCGGCAATCCCCAGGGCCAGCGCTCGGACAAGCTGCAGGAGGCCGTGCGCCTGCTGGACGAGCGGGGCGTGGATTTCGAATACGAGGGCGAGATGAATGTCGACGTGGCGCTCGATCCGTCACACCGCTTCCTCTACCCCTTCTCGCGCCTGCAGGGTCCGGCCAACGTGCTGGTCATGCCGGCCATCCACGCCGCCTCCATCGCCACCAAGCTCCTGCGCGTGGCCGGCGGGGCGACCGTGATCGGCCCGATGCTCGTGGGCGTGGAGAAACCCGTGCAGATCGCCCGTCTGGGCGCCTCGGTCAGCGAGATCACCACGCTGGCGGCCCTGGCCGCCTACGACCCGGAAAAGCACGAGGTCGGCACCCCGCTGGCGGAGTAGGAAGCTAGCCGTCGTCCACGGTTTCCCGCTCGGCGAATTTGTATTCGCCGCGGGCGGCCTTGGGGCCGAAGAGCAGGATCACCGCCAGCAATATGCCGGCGGGAATGGTCCAGGCTGCGGTGAGAACGAAGAACATCACCCAGCCCACGGCGTCGGCCAGCACGCCGGAGAAACCCGACAGGAATTTCGCGAACAGGGCGTAGAATGAGCTGACCCAGGCATACTGGGTCGCGGCGCTCGCCGGATCGACCAGGCTGGACAGATAGGCGATGAAGACCGTGGTGACAAAGCCGCCGGCGAGATTGTCGCCGACAATGGCGATCGTCAGCTTCCAGGCGTCCTCCGGCTGGGCCGTCGCAGCCAGCCAGGCAAAGGCGCCATTGGTAACCAGGGTAATGGCCAGGCCGACCACCAGGGCCCGCATCATTCCGATGCGATAGGCCACGATGCCACCGATGAACAGGCCGACGAAGGTGGATATCAGCCCGGGCCCGCCCTGGACGGCACCGACGACGGCGCGGTCGAAACCGAGATCCGAATAGAGCGGCGAGGCCATGACGCCCATGGTGAAGTCGCTGATGCGATAGAGCGAGATCAACGCGACCACGGCGATGATCCACCAGCCGAGCCGCTCGAAGAAATCCTTGAAGGGCTGCCAGACGGCCCGGACCACCTTCATGCCCAGGGAGCCCTCCAGCTCGCGGCGGCCGGCCCCGGCCCTGGGCTCCTTCATGAAGAAGACCAGGGCTGCCGTGATCGCCATCGCCGCCGCCATGACCAGGAAGGAGGCGTGCCAGTTCACCCATTCCGATATCGCCAGGCCCAGACTGGAAGTGAGATAGGCGATGCGGTAGCCGAAGGAGTAGGCCGCCGCCATGTTGGCCTGGAGATCGTTGGGCGCCGACTCGATCCGCCAGGCGTCGATCGCGACATCAAGCGTTGCGCCGGAATAGGCCAGCAACAGCGCGGCGATCATGATGGGAAGCAGGATGGCGAAGCTGCGATAGTCCGACAGGGCTTCGAAATGCTCGTCCTCGCGCACGATCTCCAGGAGGCGGCGATAGTCGTCGGCGGGAAGCGTTACGGTCTCGACGCCGTCCGGGCCGGTTTCGCGCACATAGTCGGCCGTCAGCAGGGCCGTGTCGTCCTCTTCGAGCAGGTCTTCCTGCTGGGCATAGGCGAGCGAGTCCACGAGGACCGCATACTCACCGGCCCTGATCTGGGCGAGCCGCTCGCCATCGTCACCATCGAGATAGGTGGCTCCGGTCGGATCGTTCGTGGAGAGCAGCCCCAGCGCGACCACCGTGCCGGCGATCGCCGTCACGATCCAGGACCGCCGGGCGCCCAGCATCTTGTGCAGGGCGGGCAGTTTCACCCGGTCCACAATGGGCGCCCAGAGCCATTTGAGTGAGTAGGACAGGGTGACGAAGTAGAAAAACCCGATGGTCGAGCGCTCGATCCCCGCGTCGCGCAGCCAGTAGGACAGTTTCTGGAAGACCATGTAGAGCGGCAGGCCGGAGGCGAAGCCGAGCACCAGCATGGAGAGCATGACCGGGGTGAGATAGACGGTGAGCGTCTTCAGCCAGGTAGTGCGGCCAGCCCGGGAAGGCTCCGCGTTCGCATCGGCCATGTCACTGAAACTCCGGCGGGGTTGTGATCAGCCCATGCTGGCCCGCTTTTCCGTACGGCACAAGCGCGTGAGGACGGCCGCCAGCTGGTCGGGATCGAGCGGCTTGGCGAGGAATTCGTCCATGCCGGCTTCCAGGCAGAGCGTGCGGTCGCTCTCCGAGGCATTCGCCGTCAGCGCGATGAGCGGCAGGCCGAGCCCGTCCGCGCGGGCCTTGCGGGCGACGTCCGGACCGTCGCGGCGGGGCATGCGCTGGTCGAGCAGGGCGGCGTCGAATTCCCGCACCGACAGCGCCTCCGAGGCGGCCTCGCCATCGGTCACCAGGGTGACGGCAATGCCCAGTCCTTCCAGGCATTTGCGGGCGATGAGTGCATTGACCGGATCGTCCTCGGCGACCAGAAGGCTGAGCCCGGACACGTCCGGCTGCAGAACGGGGCGGACCGGAGCATCCACCTCGCCGTCCGCCTTGCGCCCGCTGAGCCGGTCGACCAGCGTTGCGGCCCGCACAGGCTTGACGAACCAGCCGAGGCCGGGACCGGCGTCATCCATGGCGCGGCCCTTTTCGTCCGGCGTGACGAGATGCCAGGTGCGGCGCACATCGGTCTGGGCGGCCGCGGCAGCCCAGACCGGATCGACCAGGAGTTCGCGCCCGTCCGCCTCGGCCGCCATGACGTCCGGGGAGTCCAGGCACAGCGTGTCCGCGCCCAGCGCATCGAGCTGGTCGCACAGCGTGGTGCGCAGGACCGGATTGGGCGCGGCCACGGCAATACGATGTCCGGCCAGGGGGCGTTCGCTCATCCGCGCCTCGACGGGAAGCTCGAACACGACCCAGAACTTGGCGCCCTCGCCTGGCCGGCTTTCCACGCCCATCGCGCTGTCCATCGCCTCGACGAGGCGGCGCACCATGGCCAGGCCGAGCCCGGCCCCGCCTTCGGAACCGTTGCGCTCGGCCGCGCCGCGCTCGAAATGTTCGAAGAGTTTTTGCTGGTCGGCCTCGGCAATGCCCGGCCCGGTGTCGCTGACCGAGAGGGCCAGGCGCGGTTCGCCGTCATTGCCGGGCGCGTTGGCGATGTCGATGCGCACCCCGCCTTCAGGCGTGAACTTCACCGCATTGCCGATCAGGTTGAACAGGATCTGGCGGATGCGGGCCGCATCGCCGAGAATTCGGGTCGGCGCGTCCTGGGCCTGCACCACGCCGATTTCCAGACCCTTCTCGCGGGCCCGGGGCGCGGCAAGCTCCACCGTTTCGGTGACCAGTTCGATGACGTCGACAGGCTCGGGACGCAGTTCCAGCTTGCCGGCCTCGAGCCGGGAAAGATCGAGAATGTCATCGACCATGGCCAGGGCATGATCCGCCGAGGCCGCGATCGAGCGGACATAGTCGGCCTGGTCGGGCTGGAGGGGCGTTGCCTCGAGCAGGCGCGCCACGCCGAGCGCGCCGGCCAGCGGCGTGCGCAATTCATGGGTCACGGCCGCGAAGAAGAGGGATTTGGCACGCTGGGAGGCTTCCAGGTCGTCGTGCGCCGCGCGCCGGCTGGTCACGTCGCGGCCGACCGAGATCACCCCGCCCTCGCCGGGCATGAGCCGTTCGTCCCATTCGATCCACAGCGCACCTTTGCGCGTGCGCATGAGCATCTCATAGCGCCGCTGATCGCTCGCGGAGACCGGCGGGGCGACGGAGAACCAGCGCCCGACCCAGTCGGACCATTCGCCCCCGAAGGCGGTGAGGAAGGCGGCATTCACGTAGAGCACGCGGCCGCTGCAGCCGCGGATCAGGATAAGCTCGCCGGCCGCATCGAGCGCCGTCAGCAGGAGAGCATCGAGCGCCGCCGGCACGCCCGGGCGCGCGAAGGCACCCGCCTCCGCACCCTCGTGCGGCGGCGATGCGTCCTGCCGGGTCCCGTCCTCCGGTTGCGGACGGGCAGCCTGCCGTCCGGTCGCCGGCGGCGGATCCGACGGACCGTCTCCACCATGCCGTGTCATGCGCCCGGTCTAGCAAAAGGCGGTTAACGAAGCGTCGTGACCGCCGGCAAGGCCGGCCATGTGTCCGCCGCCACCGTCCGGCGCGCGCATCAATGGGCGGCCAAGGCTGCGCCGGAGGCCTGCCGTGTCGCCTCGAACAGGCCGCGCCGGCAGGCCAGCGCCTCGGCGATATGGATGCGCCGCACCGCTTCCTGGCCCTCCAGGTCGGCAATGGTGCGCGCCACCCGCAGGACACGATGATAGGAGCGGGCGGTGAGATTGTGCGCCAGCGCCGCCTCGTTGAGCAGGGCTTCGCCCGGCCGGTCCGGACTGGCGACGTGATCGAGAATGTCGGTGGGCAGGTGGGCATTGAGATGGCCGCGTTCGGCCTGCGCCGCCCGGGCCGCGGCGACGCGCCGGGCCGCCTCTGCCGTCCCCTCGCTCGGCGGCGGCAGGGCAAGGTCGGCCGGGGTCACCGGCGGCACGTGGATCTGCAGGTCGATCCGGTCGAGCATGGGGCCGGAAATCCGGGCCTGGTAGTCGCGGGCGCAGCGCGGCCCCCGGCGGCAACCCGTTCCGCCATCGCCGCCCCCGCCGCAGCGGCAGGGATTCATCGCCGCCACGAGCTGGAAGCGCGCAGGGTAGGCGATATGGGCGTTGGCCCGGGCCACGGTAATGGAGCCGGTCTCCAGCGGCTGGCGCAGGCTGTCGAGCACCTGGGGATGGAATTCCGGCATTATGTAGCAAATGCACATAAAAAAAGGCGACCCTAAAGCCGCCTTTAAGAAGTTCCGCAATCAAGCTTAGGTTCGGATTTCCTCTATCCATATTTCGACGAAACTCGAACTCGGATAAACGTAAGTCTTGATTTTGATATCGGCGAGAGGGCCGCGAACGGTGAACTTTTTACAAGGGTGGTCCACCACTTCGCCCGGCTTGAAATTGCTACGTTTTGCCAACCGGATTAAGTGATCAGACAGCGTGTCCAAAATGGACCACTGCACAATTTTTTCCTGCGCATAATATGCCTGCGCTGCGGAGAGGGTGAACTCTATCCGGAACGATACGTCTTCGGCGGTGAACTCTACGCCTAACGCACTGATCCGGAAGTCACCTGACTGGCTTTCCGACATTGTGGGGAACTCCTTTAGCGTTGTTTCCTTAAGCTTGAGGCGGAGCCATAAGACCCCACACCAGTGAAGGGTTAACACATGATCACCACAGTGATCAAGAATCGCGCCGAAAAATGATTAAAATTTGTGTTAGCTGATGATTATGTCTTGCGTTACGCATCGAGCATGCGTAGGTTCTGCCCGTCTTAGCGGGGGCTAATTGACCGTTGTGGCAGGATCGTCACAGCTGTCTGCACGCTATTCGGCGCGCCGGACAGCGATTGATATTCCCGGGAACGGGTAGGAGCGATGACTATGACTATGGCTATGTCTGAAACTGGAACAACGAAACGTGTTTCGCTCGATTTGGGGGAGGGGCTTTTTCAAGCTATCGAGCGCGCCTCAAAGCAATTGGGTTGCAGTAAGGCAGACACACTAAGACGTGCGGCGATATATCTAACACGTGCAATGGAAGATGAAAGCCAAGGTTATTGCGTTGGCTCTTGGAAAGAGTCGGACGAGAAAATTGAAAGAAATCGTTATTTTTTGACACTTTAAATGGTTCGCTCGATTGAGCGGCGAATCATTCGCCGCTCAATTTATGCTGGAAAGCTACGGCATTATGTAGCAAACGGGAAAAACTAAATTAATATATATGCTTAGTCGTTCCTTTTTAAATTTTCGACCATAACCTTTGTCGTCTCATCAAGCCGTTTTATTGACTGGTTGTTGATTTGGTTATTTTTATCAAAGTGAAGCAATTTTCCATCATTTTCGATATATTCGGTCAAAATCGCTCGAATGAGTGTTGACATCGAACGCCCCTGCGCACGCGCTGAACTGTGTAGTGCTTTATAGCACGCATCATCGAGGGAAAGAGAAAAGCGTTTTGTTCCGGGTTTAAGCGTCAACTAGCCACTCCGATACATGTTCTGCCACCATCTGAGCAGAATTTGTTAGCTCCACGACGACGAAGATACATACGAACGATAGCGCCAGCCGCCGCAGACTTTTCCCATATAGGGGAAGCTTCGCCATCAGCGTCGGAAACGATGCCTCCAAAATGAGCAACAGCAACTCTAGTGTCGCCACTATGCGCATGGTCTCTAACACGGCTTAGCTCCCGATCTGATCGGAGCCAGCCTACTGCCCAAATGGTTACCAAATCCTGAATAGTGCACCACCTGTATGGTGAATCATACCATGTTCAGGATGGCCGTGGAGTCAATTTTGAGTCAAAAAACCCCAACATGTAGTCCTTGCGGACCATAAAGACTCTATCCCTTGACCCTCTGCACTTTACGTGGATTCACTATACCTGAGCGGATTCGAAAAGGGCCGCAGGGTATCCTACACCCGTACGGCCCAGATCGATTTCGTCCCCGTCACGATCAACCGTGGTCGAGCCAACGGGGCTGTGCGGAAATCGGAAGCCGATGGAATCAAAGGCGCCGACTATAGTCAAGCTCGACCACACAGCATGGCCATGAAAGGGCCTGCATGTACATGTCGAGCTATGATGTTGCTCTGATTAAGGAGCAAGGCGTGACTTTCGCTGTTGTCGCGGTGAAGGATCACATCATCACTAATCGCACCGAAGCGGATCGTGCGGTCGCTGGATTCCAGATGGAGTTCGGTTGTCCGACTGTGATCATGGGTGCGCACAATCATCGCCTTTACGGGCGCCGTGATCTGGTGAACTTCCTGTCGCGGGTCAGCATCTCGCGCTTGCCGTGGAAGCGGTGGCGGCGCGCAGCGTAGTGGTTGACGGCCGGACGCCAACGAACGGCGTTCGGTCGTCACTCCTTCCTTCTCGGCCTGAACAATACATATGCCGCAAAGGCTCGCCGGTCCTTTGGGGAGACCTTTTTGAAGGCGCCAATTGTGCGTTCTACTGTAAGAATATCTTGGACGACTTCAGACTTAAGAAAACTAGCGTCTGGGTCGTAGTCAGCCTGATGTCTCTTAATCTGCATCGCATGAAATTGATTGGCAAAATCCTCTATTTCTTTCGGAAATTTGCTTATCATTTTGCCGTTCTTGCAGGCATTGGCAGCGATACCATGTTCGAGCGATCGATAGACCTGCCTCCAAGCGGGCTGACTGCGTGCAGCACCCTTACCACCAACTAGGAGGTCAGCGCAGTTTTTGGCGAGACAGTGGAACAGCGCGTAGTAAGCCGTGCTTACAGATCGCCTTAGCTGAACCTGCCGAGGTTTTCCGTTTCCAGCTTTGAGTAACGCTCGTGCTGTATGGATGAAGTCACGCGACCTCAGAGGCCATACCCTTGGCTTCGGATTTCCTCACAAAGGAGAATAGCGGAAAATCCGATTCTCCTGCTTCGTAGAGCTTCGGACGAACGTGCCGCACCATCCCTGACGTTTTCCGCGGATCAAGCGTTTTTCCATCGTTATCGAACACCACAACAATATGTAGCGTTATCTCATCGTCAGAAACTTCAATCCGACGAACATTCACAGACTCGATGGTCACGTCCGGCAGACGATTGCGAACGATATCCTCGACGATGTTCTGAATGATGGTTGTGTCCACGTTATGACCCGGCTCTTTCATACGTGCTGATCCATCCAATAGAGCATAACCCACATGAAACGCAAATCGCGTTAATGCGAGATTGAAACGCGCAAAGCGCGGTTTCGTTCTCATTTTACGTTGGATGAAAAGCGTGCCATTTTTATGGTAACATGAGCGATAAGGCGCTTGCCGCTTAGAATTTAACGTTTCCGCAAGAAACACACTTCACAAGCTTGAGCGCAAAAAGAACGGTGCCCACCCGCAAGATGAACACCGTTCCCATTCCTCAGAGAACGCTAATTAGCGCTTCCTCGGCTTTTTGATGGTCTCAACGACCGTCGTAGACGGACGCCTGCGTGCCTCTGAAACCGGAATAAACCGGCCATTCCGAGCATCACGACCAATTTGGCGCTTCTGTGCCATTTGCTTCACCTCCTTTCCGGGGCCAGTTGCCCACCTCTAGGGCGAAAGCTCCGGCTCGAAGGCTCGACTCAGGTTCAAAGCAGATACAGAATCTCAAATATTATAGTTCTTGTCTAGCAGTCGTCTGTCGCGACTGCCAAATTCTACGCTTCCACCCTAAATACGTCCATGGAGAACGTAGAAGACATCGACGCATCGTGTTTCCGTCCACTGCTCAATCGGGTCCTGAACCTCACCGATCAGGCTTGGCGGGCGGATAACGCCGGACAGCCATTCGAATTCTCCCGCGTGGAACAGGAATTCGAATGGCTGCTCGATGAAGTGGATCGCACTCAGATATCACTCGGCGAAGAGACGATGACCTTGGAGCAATTCGCCACGATCATGTCGAAACTGGCCCATGCTCGCAGCTACGGCAAACGCACATCCAGTACCAAAGCTTTTCAAATGCTGGTCGAAGCTGTCGGGCCGATCTCGGACAAATCCAAGGTGATCAGCACGGCCAAGCGATACTAGCTTCCGAAGACCGTAACGGTGTGCGGCGCGTAGAAGAGATTGGGCTCGCCTTCGTAGACCACACTGCAGGACCAACGGTGCCTAGACATGCCACCCATACGGTTGCGAGAGGTCACCATCCACGAAGCCGTATAGCGATTGCCGCCCGTGTAGCTGGAAAGCGGATGGGTGAAGCGCGCACCGGTCGGATCAATCAGGCGTTCCCTGATGTTGTTGCGGCAAAGCCGTTCCGCATATTCGGCCGGATTAAAGTTGCATCCACCCAAGGCCAGCATCGCAATCATAGCAGGCAGCATCATCCGCTTCATCTCGTCCCTCCTAGTTCAGATATACGAAGATCGTATATCCGATAATCGCATTTATGCAAGCGCTGGTTTTAAGGGCCAGCGAGATGCCGAAGTCGGTTTTCACAGATGCGTATCAGACGTTCCTCGACGTGCTCATTTCAGCGCGTAAGGAAGCTGGTGTGACGCAGGTCGAGTTGGCTCAACGGTTGGGGAAACCACAGCCATGGGTTTCCAATATCGAACGCGGAATTAGACGCGTCGATGTCATCGAGTTCATCGCTATATGCAGGGCGGTTCAGGCAGACCCTCAAGTTGTTTTTCAGGAAATTGAAAAGAAAACTGGTGATTGTTTAAAAATTTAGATCGGACCATAAATATCCGAAAGGAACAATTTATGATGCCTATCAAGATGATTACATTACAAATCGAAGACTTAGCTCTTTGCTACAAAATAGTCTCAGCGCAAGAGCGTACGTCCAATTATGTTATGTGCAAACACCCAGAGCGAAACGAGAATTATTCTTCAGAGTCGTCTTGCAATGCGGCGCTAGCGGCAACGTGTTCGATAAGCATAGAGATTTCTTTCTGAATACGATCCGCGACCACATCGTTAGCGCACGGGATCGTAGTGAGAATCCTGCCTGTATCGTCAGAGACCGTAACTCCATAAACGGGCTGTCCTCTGGTATCTTTGACAGGATCAGTGGCCGCAACTTTGTATCCCATATTCAATCCCCCATGCACGCTTCTGGTTGTAGGCCACGTAACCGCATATTTAAGGGAGGCGCAACATGCGAAATATCAAAGCTGCACTTGAACGCAAGTACGCCTCGATCCTTGGCCAACTGGTTGCTGGTGTTTCGGCCGATAATCCCGATGCCCTTCGTGAAAAACTTGCCGCGATTCAGATTGTTATCCGCCTTTGGGAACCAGATTGGACGCCCGATCACATCAAGCCGATCCGGCCAAAGAAGACCTTCGTCACACAAGGCCTACAAAGCCGTCTGCTACGAGAATTCATCCGCAAACAATCCGGAGAATTTTCCAGCCATGATGCTGCTACATACGTCCAAGACCGTCTAAAGGCATTGGGCGAAACGCCACCACCACTCCAGAATCTAAAAAATAGTGCCCACCAGACCTTTCGGAAATTGGAGGGAAAGTTTGTAACAGCACTTAGGCTTAGACCGGAAAAATGGAAGAAACTGAATAAATAGCAAGATCAGATCACTTTTTACTTGACAATATACGCAAATGACGTATATATAACTAATCCTCAATATTAGGAGGATTGGTTTGAACAATGGCATTACTTCTGGAAATTCTACTCGTCGGCCGCGTCGAAACCCTACCCGCAAAGGGCAGCCTCGTCGGATGGCTTCGGCCTATCGGAACTTCGCGCCGGTAGACATTATGACGATGCCGAAGAAACAGCTGAAAAAGCTTTGGCTTCGGTTTGCATTCCCTCTCACTGACGGAAAGCCCTATTGCCCCAAGTGCGGATCGCTTCGCTGCACCAAGATCAAGACCCGAAAGCAATATAATTGTACGGACTGTGGTCGGCGCTACAGCAATACGTCTGGCACGATCTTCGCCTATCGGAAGCTGACCATTCGGAAAATCTTGTTCGCGGTCGCCAAGTTCCAGAGCCAACAGTTCGGGCTAAGTGCTGGCGACTTTGCTGAAGAGGTTGGGATTTCGTACCGAACGGCTTGGGTGCTCGCGCACAAACTTCGCCAACTCATGGCATTCGCTCGCCGCAATGACAAAATCACCGAAGATGTTGCCGTTGACGGCGCATATTTTGGCGGCGTTTTCAGGCGGCAGAACATCCGCAAAGGAAAAGACGCTCAGAAAAAGGATCGCCGCCTGAAACGGTATCGGGACGAGAAGCGGAAGAAGTGCGTCGTCGCTATTAAGCATCGGTCTTCAAATACCGCCATCTTGGCCAAGGAATTCGAGTCTGAAAGCGCCGCCGTTCGCTGGGTACAGTCCAAAGTTCCGATGAACGCCACTGTCTACACCGATCAGGGGCCTTGGAACGATATCGGAATCACGCACGAACACAGGACAATCAATCACCGCTACGCCTTCAAGCTCGGCGATTGCGATACCAACACTGTCGAGAGCTTTTTTAGTTCGCTGCGCAGGCAGGAAAAAATCCACGCATGTATCAGCCGAAACTATTTCCAAGCCTACGTTGACGAACAGGTATGGCGTCGTAGCGCTTGCATCTACGCCACCAGTTTCGACCGTTTCTCGAAGCTGGCTGAATGCATCGGCGGTTTCGTACCGGACATGCGTGGATATTGGCAGCATGGAGGTGCAGCGTAATGCTCGATGCTCCAGCTTCTCCAATTTCTGAATTCAAAATTCTAAAGCCGCAAGCCACTTTGGAATTGCTGGAACGTCGCGATATTGGCGGTATCTACTCCATCGCGCTAACGAACATATACGAAAAGCTTCTCGAAGCCGGATACATTCCCGATCAACCGGAATGTTGGTCTGGAAACCACTTTCATGTCTATGTAGGCGAAAGCTATTCACTCAAACTGCGGTTGGCCGATCACTTTCTTGGCGACGAGCGATCTTCCAACTTTCGAAAAACGCTTGCAGCGGTTCTTGGCATTGGTTTGCGAAATCGGAATTTCGAAATTACGAAATTTCTGAAAGCCAACGCGGTTGTCGGAATTTATAATTTCAATTTCGAATTTGATTTCGAAAAGCGCTTGATCGAGCAGACGGCTTGTCCGCTGAACATCGCTGGTAAGGGAAAATCCCAATTTTCCAAAAAGCTCAGAGCGTTGAGAAAAGCTAATCAGGAAGTTTGATCAGCTCGCTAGGATCAACGCGCTTCCAACCAGCTCGACCAGTTTCCAGAATCTTTTTCTCGACAAGCCCTTTGTCGTGCATCTTCCGAAGGCATGCGCCAACACGTTTGGTCATGGTTCGAACCAATGAACGGTCATCCTTTGGAAGATCGCGCTTATCCATCATCACCAACGCGATCTCGGTGGAAGTCACGTAGTCATTGGCTTTCCGAAGAACCGACTGGACGATACGTGTAACTTCGCCGCGAAATGCTTGGTGTCGAACCGGTACCGGTTTCGGATCGATATCGCACACGTCAATGTCGGGATCGAAAATTCGAAGGGTCGCGTCCAGTGCGTCCAACTCCGCAACTAGCGTTCGCAGTTCGTTTTGGTTCGCCTCGATTTTTCCAGCGACTTGCGCCCGCTTTCTAATCAAAGCATGTAACACGTTCGGTTGATCAGAATTTTCGTTTACAAGTTCGTTTGCCATAGGGGCAATATACGCGATTTTCTGGCGAAACTGGACTCATTTTTACTGTGCATTTGCTACATAATGCCGTGGAATTCCGGCAATTCGTCGAGAAACAGGACGCCACGATGCGCCAGGGAGGCCTCGCCGGGACGCGCCCGCGTTCCGCCGCCGACCATGGCCGCCATGGAGGCGGAGTGGTGCGGCGTGCGGAAGGGCCGTGTCCGGGTCAGCCGGCCGCGCTCGAGCAGGCCAGCGACCGAGTGGATCATGGAAACGTCGAGCAATTCCTCCGGCTCGAGCGCGGGCAGAAGGCCCGGCAGGCGCTCCGCCATCATCGACTTGCCCGAGCCGGGCGGACCGACCATCAGGAGGTTGTGGTGGCCGGCGGCGGCGATCTCCAGCGCCCGCTTGGCCGCTTCCTGGCCGCGCACCTGGGCAAGATCGGGCACGGCATCGGGCTCGACAAGATCGCCCGGCGCGGGACGGCCGAGCACCTGCGTGCCCTTGAAGTGATTGATGAGCTGGATCAGCGTGGCCGGCGCGAGGATGGGAAGATCCCCGCCGGCCCAGGCCGCCTCGGCACCGCTCGCTTCCGGGCAGATCAGCGCAAGGCCCGCCGCATTCGCCGCCACCGCGGCCGGCAGGGTGCCCGGCGCCGGACGGATGCGCGCATCGGCGCCCAGCTCGCCGAACACCAGATGCCCCTCCACGGCATCCTTGGGCAGGATTCCCATTTCCGCCAGCACGCTCACCGCGATCGGCAGGTCGAAATGCGCACCCTCCTTCGGGCGGTCCGCCGGCGCCAGGTTCACGATGAGGCGCTTGGACGGCAGGGACAGGCCCAGGGCGGCGAAGGCCGCGCGTACGCGTTCGCGGCTTTCGGTCACCGCCTTGTCGCCCAGACCGACGACGGAGAAGATCGGCTGCTGACCGCCTGCTACCTGGACTTGTACGTCGACAAGCCCGGCTTCCGCCCCATCGAAGGCTACCGAACTGGTTCGCGCACCCATGACTTTCCCCCGGTTTACGGTCGGTCGGATTCCGCGGGCAGGCGTGTATGTCGCAGAATGCAACAGTCCGGCACATTCGGACAAAGCAACACAGCCCGGACCCTAAGGGCCCGCCAGCATTGGGTTTTCCACAGCCCCGGACGGCCCGCAGATCAAAACAGGAACACAGAGTGAACGAAAACGATGCACACGTCAAGCGTGTGTACGATCAGGCCGCCAGACGGCGCTCGACGCTGTCCCAGAAGATGGCGCAGGTATCGACGCCGGAGAAGCGCTTGAGCTCCTGCACGCCGGTCGGCGAGGTGACGTTGATCTCGGTCATGCGGCCCCCGATCACGTCGATCCCGACCAGCACGAGGTCACGCTCGCGCAGGACCGGGCCGATCGCCGCGCAGATCTCGCGATCCCGGTCGTCCAGGTCGCAGGCCTCGGCGACGCCGCCGACATGCATGTTCGAGCGCGTTTCGCCCTTTTGCGGCACGCGGTTGATGGCCCCCACCGGCTCGCCATCGATCAGCAGCACACGCTTGTCGCCCTTCTCCACCGCGGGCAGGAAGGCCTGCGCCACGAGCGGCTCGCGCGACTGGGCCTGGAACATCTCCACCAGGGCGGAGAAATTGCCGTCCCCGGGCCGGAGCCTGAATACACCGGCACCACCATTGCCGTAGAGCGGCTTGAGGATGATGTCGGAATGGGTGTCGCGGAAGGCCCGCAGCGCCTCGATATCGCGCGAGATGAGGGTCGGCGGGATGAGCTCCGGGAAGAGCAGCGGCACGATCTTTTCCGGGCTCGAGCGCACCCAGAAGGGGTCGTTGAGCACCAGGGTCCGGCCCTTGAGGAATTCCAGGATGTGCGCGGCCGTCTGGTAGGCCATGTCGAAGGGCGGATCCTGGCGCATCAGCACCACGTCGACATCCTCGGCAAGGTCCAGCATCACCGGATCGCCCAGCGTCGCATGCTCGCCCTGAACATGTCTGACCTCCACCGGACGCGCTCGGGCGAGCACCCGGCCCTGCAGCCAGACGAGCTGGTCGGGATGATAGACGAAGAGCGAGGCGCCGCGGGACTGGGCTTCCTCCATCAGCGCGAAGGTCGTGTCGGCATCGACATTCACAGCCTCGATCGGGTCCATCTGGACCGCTACGCGCATGGTCATCGGGAAGTCTCCGGTCCGCCCAGCAATTGCGGACCGGAGTTAGGGGTTTGTTCGGCCGGGTCAAGGGTGGGCGTGGCCTCGCCTTCACACACTTCGGCGCGGCGTTCGCCGCGGGCCGGCAGGTCGGTCGGAACGCCGGCGACGCGCACATAGGTGATCACTTCCTCCACCCCGTCGACCAGGGCGGCGTGGGCGGAGGCCCGCTCCAGCTCGGCCCGGTTGCGCGCCACGCCGAGCAGGTAGACCCGGGCATTGCGGGTCTCGACATTGAAATTGATCGAGCGGATGTCGCGGTCGCCGACGAGGCGGGCATTGACCCGCGCCGTGATCTGGCCGTCGCGGGCGCGGTCACGAAAGCCGGCCCCGGAGCCCACATCCAGCTCGTTGGCGACATTGCGCACGGCCACGGAGGACCAGGCCAGGCATTCCGCCATGCGGCGGTCGGTCTCGCGCGGCACCGTGCCGGTGAGCAGGGCGATACCCTCGGTCACTTCCACATCGACCCCGTCCAGCGCGTAGCCTTCGGTGCGCAGCATCGCCGCCTTGATCGAGACGGAGGCGTTCGTGTCGTCCAGCTGGCGGCCGATCGAGCGCTCCTCCTGCACGGTGGAGCAGGCCGCAACGGCCAGGACGAGGACGGGCAGGGCCAGAATGCGGAACATGAAACGCTCTCCAGTCGAATCGGATCGGCCAACACTACGCCCGACGGGCGGCAAGCCAAAGGATGGACACGTCTCGCAGACGCGCGGGACCGGCAGGAGGTTCCCGCCGCAACGCACCCGTCACAACAGATCGCGCGCCCGGTCGCCGGGCACCCAGGCGGCGCGATGATGCACCGGAAGCCCCGATGGCGCGACCAGAAACAGGTCGTAGCGGATGTGAAGGCCGCGGTAGCGCGCGTCGTGTCGGGCCAGCCAGAGGCTGGCGGCCCGCTCGATCCGGCCGCGCTGGCGCGGTCCGACGGAGCCCCGCGCCTCGGCCAGGCTGGCCCGCGCCTTGACCTCGACGAAGACGATCGCATCGCCGCGCCGGGCGACCAGATCAATCTCGCCGGCGGGCGTGCGGGCGCGATGGTCCAGCAGGCGGTAGCCCTTGGCAGCCAGCCACGCCATGGCGAGCCATTCGGCCCAGCGGCCGCGGGCTTCCGCCGCGCGGCGCGCCCGCGTCACGCGGCGCCATCCTTTTTGGCCGCATCTTTCAGGGCCAGGGCGCGAGCATAGACATCGCGCCTGGGCCAGCCGGACCGCTCCGCCACATCGGCGCTGGCTTCCTTGACGCGCCTGGAGGCCAGGGCGGATTTCAGGGCAGCATCAATGGCATCCTCGTCCCAATCCGCCTGGCCGGGCGGACCGACGACAATCACGACTTCACCGCGCGGCGGGCCGGCCTCCTCATAGTGGGCCGCCAGCTCCGACAGGCTGCCGCGGCGCGCTTCCTCGTGCAGCTTGGTCAGTTCGCGGCACACCGCGGCGGGACGGTCGCCCAGCACCTTCGCCAGGCTGGCCAGACAGGCCGGAAGACGCGAGGTGCCCTCATAGAGGACGAGACTGCCGGGCACATCGCGGAAACCCTCGATCCAGCGCTCGCGGGCCGTCGTCTTCGGCGGCGGGAAACCGGCGAAGGTGAAGCAGTCGGTCGGCAGGCCGGCCACGGCCAGGGCCGCCAGCACGGCCGAGGCGCCGGGAATGGCGATGACGGCGGCACCCTGTTCGATGGCCTCGCGCGCCAGCTTGAAGCCCGGGTCGGAAACCAGCGGCGTGCCGGCATCGGAGACGAGCGCGATACGCGCGCCGGCCTCCAGCTCGCCGAGAAGGCGCGGCCGCACCTTTTCGCCATTGTGATCGTGATAGGGCTGGAGCTCGGCCTTGATGCCGTAGGCATCGAGCAGACGCCGCGTCACCCGGGTGTCCTCGGCCAGGACGATATCCGCCGTACCCAGAACATCCAGCGCCCGCAATGTGATATCGCGCAGATTGCCGATCGGGGTGGAAACCAGGTAGAGGCCCGGTTCGAGCGCTTGCCCCTTTCCACCCGGCCGGATAGCTTCGCCGGAAATTGCACCGGGTGTTCCCCTCATGCCGTCCGTCATTTCTTCCCGTTTCCGTTCCTGTTTCGCCAGCATGGCACAAAGCGCCGCGCCGCGCGCGCTTGGCGTCATCGCCTTGGCCGGTCTGGCCCTGGCCGCCTGCAGCACGACCCCGCCGCCTCCGCCGCCGGTCGAGCCGCCGCCGGTGATCGAGCCGGAGCCGGAACCCAAGCCCGAACCGGAACCGGAACAGCCCGAACCGACCGGCCTGATCCCGCCGCACATGGAAGGCCGGGACCTCTCCCGGGTGGCCGTCCTGCTGCCCTTCTCCGCGGAAAACGCCGGCGCCCGGGCCGAGGCGCTGCGCCTGCTGCGCGCCGCCGAGCTGGCCCTGTTCGAACGCGCCGGCGGCGATCTTCTGATGATCCCCAAGGACACCCAGGGCACGCCGGAAGGCGCCCGCTCGGCCGCCCTCGCCGCGGCCGGCGACGGCGCCGACATGATCATCGGCCCGCTGTTCGGACCGGCCGTGGCCGCCGCGGCCGGTGTCGCCCGCCAGGCCGATATCCCGGTCGTCGCCTTCACCACCGACACGACCGTGGCCGGGGACGGCGTCTACCTGATGAGCTTCCCGCCGGAGATCGAGGTCGAGCGGATCGTGGAATACGCCTCGCGCCAGGGTGTGGAGCGCTTCGCCTATCTCGGCCCGCAGGACCGATACGGCATGGCCGTCTACAACGCGCTGGAAGAGGATGCGGCCCTCAATGGCGGCTATGTCTCGGCCGACGCCTTCTACACCGGTGACGTGGAGGCCATGGCCCGCGCATCCGCGCGGCTGGCCCAGGGCGTGTTCGAGCCGCTGACGCCGGAAGAGGCGCTGGAACTGCGCCGCAGCGAATGGGTGCCCGACCCGGATGCCGCCTTCCAGGCCGTCATCCTGCCCGAAGGCGGCACGCGGCTGCGCTCGCTCGGCCCGCTGCTGATCTCGCAGAATGTCGACCCGCTGGTCGTGCGCTTCCTGGGAACCGGGCTTTGGAACGACCCGGAGCTGCTGCGCGAACCGGCGCTGCATGGCGGCTGGTTCGCCGGTCCCGACCGTGCGGCCCGCGAACGCTTCGAGGCCGGCTATGCGGACGCCTATGGCAGCGCGCCCTCGCGCATCGCCAGCCTGGCCTATGACGCCATGGCGCTGGCCGCCCATCTGGACGGCGGCGAACGCGGCTTTTCCCGCGAGGCCATCGAGGAGGAGCAGGGCTTTCTGGGCGCGGACGGGCTGTTCCGGTTTCACGCCGACGGCCTGATCGAGCGCGGCCTGGCGATCTACGAGATCCAGCCGCGCGGCCTGCGCGAGATCGAGCCGGCGCCGCTGACCTTCGAACCGCAGGCCTTTTAGGGCACCAGCTCGGCGGAGACCCCGTCGGCCAGAAGCCGGCCTTCCTGCGTGAGGCGGATACGGTCGCCCTCGCGCGCCACAAAGCCTTGGGCGATCATACGCTCCAAACCGTCCGCATCCACGGTTCCGCCCGTGGCCGCGCGCAGATGCGCCAGATCCAGCCCGTCGGCGAGACGCATGCCCATCAGGATGCGTTCGGCGATCTCGTCCGCGGCACCGAGCGCCTCTTCATCGGCGATGCCGCAGCCCGTTTCCGACACCGCCTTTACATAGTCGGATGGCCGGCGCGCGGCCTCCGTGCCGGCGCGGCCGCCCGATGCGGCCCGCCCGATGCGCCCGTGCGCCCCCGGACCCACGCCCATCCAGTCGCCGCCTTCCCAGTAGATGCGATTGTGCACTGACTGGTCGGCGCGCGAGCGCGCATGATTGGAAATCTCGTAGCCCGTCAGCCCCGCCGCCGAACACAGGGCCTCGGTCAGCTCGTAGAGGTCGGCGGCAAAGTCCGGCACGGCGGCCAGACGCTCGCCGCGGCCGGCGCGCTTGCCGAAGGCGGTGCCCGGCTCGATCGTCAGCTGGTAGGGCGAGATATGGCCCACGCCGGTGGCCAGCGCCTCGTCCAGCTCGGTCTCCCACTGCGCCGCCGTCTGGCCGGCCCGGGCGTAGATCATGTCCAGCGAGACGCGCGGAAAGGCGTGTTGTGCCGCCTCGATCGCCCGGCGCGCCAGCGATGCGTCATGGTCGCGTCCGAGCGAGGCCAGGGCATCATCGTCGAAACTCTGCACGCCCAGGGAGAGACGGTTGATCCCCGCGCCGGCCATGCCGGCGAAGCCGTCAATGTCTTTTGGATTGGCCTCCAGGCCGATCTCGGCGCCCGTCGCGAACCCCCAGAGATCGTCCGCACGGGCGATGACGGCCTCCAGCTGGTCCGGCGTCATCAGGGACGGTGTGCCGCCGCCGAAATGCAGGCTGGCCAGCGCGCGCGGCCCGGTGCGCGCGCGCCAATGCGCCATGTCGTCGAGAATGGCGGTCAGAAGCGCCGCCTCCTCGCCTTTGGGACGGTAGACGTTGAAATCGCAATAGGGGCAGATCCGCGCACAATAGGGCCAGTGGACATAGAGCCCCAGCGCATCGCCAGGCGGGGTCGGGGCGCCCTGTGTCACGATCCGAATTCCGCGGCGATCATCGCCTCCAGCGCCCGGGCCCGGTGGCTGAGCGCCTGTTTTTCCGCCGGGTCCATCTCGCCGAAAGTGCGGTTTTCGCCATCCGGCTGGAAGACCGGGTCATAGCCGAACCCGCCGGTCCCCCGCGGCGGCCAGACGATCTCGCCGGTCACCTCGCCGCGATAATGGGCCAGCGTCCCGTCCGGCCGCGCCAGCGCAATCACGCTGACGAAACGGGCCGTGCGGTCGGGACCATCGCCCAGTTCGTCGTGCACACGCTGCATGGCGCGGGCGAAGTCGCGCGGCTCGCCGGCCCAGCGGGCCGAATAGATGCCCGGAGCCCCGTCCAGCGCATCGACGGCCAGACCGCTATCGTCGGCCAGGCAGACCCGTCCCGTCGCCTCGCAGGCGGCCCGCGCCTTGAGCGCCGCATTGCCCTCGAAGGTGGATTCGGTCTCTTCCGGCTCGGGAAGCGCGAGATCCGCCGCGCTTTTCAGGGCGATGCCGCGCGGTTCCAGAATGGCCCGCAACTCCTTGATCTTGCCTGCATTATGGCTCGCCAGTACCCAGGTTTCGTCGGTGTTCATGGCCCGCTTTCCCGTCAAATTTATCGCCTTTCGAAAAATTCATATCGAAAAACGATATTTTTCGCTTGCGCGCTCCGAACTTTCTGTTTATCGATAAACAACAAGGACGGGACACACCGTCCGGCCTAACACAAAAGGCAACGGTAATTGGTCAGATTGAACAGAAAAGGAAACAGGGAAATGGTCAGGTCCGATAATTCGAGCATCCAGGTCGTCGCGTCCATCGCGGTCAATGTGATGCTGCTGGTTTCGGTGGCTGCCGGCGCGTTC
>Ga0207716_100210_pt1 | contig 38595 bp, 44 predicted proteins | sample TtaePargueraPR_FD_187739 | JGI IMG/M metagenome (GOLD analysis project Ga0207716, IMG submission 187739) | Aerobic enrichment media microbial communities from Bioluminiscent Bay, La Parguera, Puerto Rico - Tt and P2 (5) (SPAdes) | ecosystem: Environmental > Aquatic > Marine > Unclassified ... | reverse complement strand
AAGCCCAGCGCATTCGCCTGGCCAGCCAGATCGGCGCCGGGCTGGTCGGTGTGATGTACGTACTGGATGAACCGTCGATTGGTCTGCACCAACGCGACAACAGCCGTCTGCTGAAAACACTGACCCGCCTGCGCGACCTGGGCAACACCGTCATCGTGGTAGAGCATGACGAAGACGCGATTCGCGCAGCGGATTACCTGGTGGATATCGGTCCGGGTGCGGGCGTACATGGCGGCGAAATCATTGCACGCGGCACCGCCGACGACATCATGGCCACGCCCCGCTCCATTACCGGCCAGTACCTCTCCGGCGAGCGCCATATACCTGTACCGGCATTGCGCAATCCCTTTGATTCCAAACGCAAACTGGTCCTGAAAGGCGCCAGCGGCAATAACCTCAAACAGGTGGATGTAGAAATCCCCGCGGGACTCATGACCTGCGTAACCGGTGTCTCCGGCTCGGGCAAATCCACCCTCATCAACGATACGCTGTACGCGCAGGCCGCCAAGGATCTGAACCGGGCCGGCACGCGCGCCGCCCCGTTTGAAAGTCTTCAGGGCCTGGAACTGCTGGACAAGGTCATTGATATCGACCAGAGTCCCATCGGCCGCACGCCGCGCTCCAATCCCGCCACCTATACCGGCCTGTTCACCCCCATCCGCGAACTGTTTGCGGGCACCCCGGAAGCACGGGCGCGCGGCTACAAGCCGGGCCGCTTCAGCTTCAACATCAAGGGCGGCCGCTGTGAAGCCTGCCAGGGCGATGGCCTGATCAAGGTGGAAATGCACTTCCTGCCCGACATCTACGTTACCTGCGATGTCTGCGAGGGCCGCCGCTACAACCGCGAGACCCTGGAAGTGCGCTACAAACACCAGAACATCTACGAAGTACTGGAAATGACAGTGGAAGATGCGCTGGAGTTCTTTAATGCGGTACCGGTTATACGCGGCAAGCTGCAAACCCTGATGGATGTTGGCCTGGGCTATATTCGACTGGGTCAGAGCGCCACCACCCTGTCGGGCGGCGAGGCGCAACGCATCAAGCTGGCGCGCGAACTGTCCAAACGCGATACCGGGCGCACGCTCTACATCCTGGACGAACCCACCACCGGTCTGCATTTCCACGACATCGAGCAGTTGCTGGGCGTGCTGCAACGCCTGCGCGACCACGGCAACACCATCGTGATCATTGAGCATAATCTCGACGTGATCAAAACCGCGGACTGGATTATCGACCTCGGCCCTGAAGGCGGCGACGGTGGCGGCACGATCGTGGCCACCGGCACACCGGAGGAAGTGGCCGACGTTGCGGCCTCACATACCGGCCGCTACCTGCGCCCCCTGCTCGGCCTCAAGTCTGCAGGCCCGAAAGCTGTGGAGAAGAAGTCGGCTTAATGAAGGGTTGATCCACAGATTACACAGATGACACAGATTTGTTTGTAAGATTCGTCATTCCGGAAAATTCCGGAGGAATTTGTCCGGAATCCACATGCGCCTGACGTCAGTGCCCGTGGATTTCGCATCACGAGGCTTTGCCTCATGTGCGGAATGACATTTCTCCGATTTAATCTGTGTAATCTGTGTAATCTGTGGATATATCTTTCAGCGCCCTGCCTGAGACTAGAACGCGTACTTCACGGCAATCGAAGCAAAGTCTCGGTCCGACAGTTGATTGAAAGGCTCTGCACCCCGGAACCATGTATAGCCCGGCGTCACGCTCCAGTGTTCCTTGTAGCGGACTTCGAACGTGGTACTGAGCTGCTGACGTCCTTCCAGGAAGTTTTCACCTGGCCCCGGCGCCGTACCCTTCACGTCATCGGTAAAGATGATAATGGGCTGGATACTGACACCCGGCAGGATGCTTTCCCAGCGCGGGATCAGAACCAGGCGGTAACCCCAGGAGAAGTCATCCGGGAATCCGTCAGTTTGCTGGGTGGGGTTGAAACGCAGCCCGTCGGTGCCATCCGCGTTGGCGCGGAAGTCAGTCCCCGTGGGATTACACACGCGCCCGCCACCCTGGGCCGTGCCCGTGCCGTCAGCGCCGGCGCTGGCATGCGTGAAGGTGCCTGGCGCCTCCAGCGGCAATTCACAGGGACCGGGCAGATCCGGCACATGCGTAGCTGCCAGTTCGAAGAACATGATCATCTGGTCCATGCCTCCGAGCAGCTTGGCAATGTTGCCGGGCGGCTTGTAGATATAGGTGCCGCCGATGTTGTACTGGAAGGCTTCAAAAGTTTCCCAGCCACGGATATAGGTGTTGCCCGGAAATTCCTCCAGCTGCTGACCACGATACGGCAATACATAACTGGGGAAGGCACGAGACGCACCCACCACGTCACCGCCCAATGGCGCCAGCAGGGTAAAGGAATTGGGACCGGAGGTCAGCGTACCCTGACAGGCAGGCGCGGTGTCGAACGGACTGCAGCGCGCCAGCGTCGGCTGGAACGCGGCAAACGCCAGATCCTCCGCATCCACCTGCACCGGCAGGTCGGGACGGTAGGCCACTTCACCCTGCAGAGCCAGGTCGCCGAACGCAGTATTGAAGCTGATACCGTAGAGATCGATATCTTCCGGATATTCCAGCAGTATCTTGGCCGTATCCAGGGCCAGAATATCGTCCTGGGCGCTGGCAGTGTCGCCCGTGATGTGATGCACCAGCGGCAGATCCGGACAGGCCAGCAACAGGCTGACCGTATCCGTGGCATCTATGCCCATCGGATTGCCTTCACGCTTGGCACATGAAGTATCCGCGGAATAGAAACTCACATAGGGTAAGCGGCTGTGATAGCGCATGGCGTAAAACGCCAGCTCGGTGCCATTGTTCAACCACTCGGCATAGTAGCGAATGGCCATGCCAAACTGCCCGCCATCCTCAGGCTCGTTGTCGTCCAGTCGTTTGATATTGCCGCTGGTATTCGTGACCAGGGCGAGCACGTTGTCCTGAGGCGCACCGGTACCGGACTCATCCTCCGCACCCTTGGAGAAATTGGCATTGATGAAGTCGACCGCATCATTGGTGCCGATGTCGATAAACGACAGGAAGGAACCCGGTGCGGGAATTTCCACCGGACGCCATTCGTACTGGTAGAAGCCTTCAAAAGTGACGTTTTCAGTCAGCCCGAAGGTGCCATAAATCAACCCTACCGGTTCGAAAACTTCCGCCAGATCAACGCCGACGCGAAACAGATTGTTCACGTTCGGCGGATTAATCTGGTTCAGGCTGTTGATGACCGCAACCGTGCTTTCGCCCCAGTTAACGGTCTGGCGCCCGACTTTCAGCTGTAATTCACGATCACCTGGCAGCGGGAAATAGCCGTAGAAGTAAGCTTCCTGCAGCCGAATATCCTGACCAATCTGCCGCAGTATCTCGTCATCGTTACGATCACGTTTGAAGCGGTCACCAGGGCCGTAGGTAGGCACGCCCAAGGGTAGTGTCGGCAGAGAAATGGGAATGCCCAGCAGGTTCTCGATTGCATCCCGCCCGGCACTGCCCAGTGCGGGGGGGCCGGTTGGCACAGTACCTACCCGGATTCGGTTAGGATGAAACTCTTCGAAGTCCTTATTGACCTCATCATGGAAAGCGTAGATACGACCAAAAAACCCGTAATCCCCATAGCTCAACTCTAGGTCGGTAAAAATCTTTAGCAGACCAGAGGTTAAATCGTGCTTGTCGTAGTTGAGGTTGCCATCATCCGCATTGTTGGAGAACGCACCCGGCGCACGAACCGCCGTCAGGTTAGGCTCAATATCGCCCTGAAAAATACCCTGACAGGTTTTGACCGGACAGACCCCTGGATCGAGATTGGCCTTGCCGATCAGGTGCGTGGCACGGTCTTCCATGCGCCAGGAAGCCCCGAGCACCACTGCGGTATTCCACTTGCCGGTTACGCCCTCGCCGATATCCCAGTCGAACAGGATCGCCTGAGCCGGTAACGCCCAGACCAGCAGCGGTAACAAACACAGAAATCTGAAAAAAAGCACGGCACGAGAGTGCCACGCCGGCACGCCCAAATCCTTTTGGTACATAACTCCTCCTCTACGCACGCCTGGCGGGTCGATTTTTTCTACGAGCGATCCTGCCGGGAAAGCGCCTCAATTATTAAACGCGCGGTCAGGGAGGGTCAACCGCCCATTGAGGACAAAAAATGACGCCGTGCAAAGAAATAATTATCTGTACAAAAAAACGCCCTCCCGCGGCTAGCCGGGGAGGGCGGGAATCAGCTGAAAAAATGACGCTAGAAAGCGTACTTCACAAACAGGCTGGCATAATCGCGGTCACTGAGCTGATTGTAAGGCTCGGCCCCGCGGAACCATGTATAACCCGGAGTGATACTCCAGTGTTCCTTGTAGCGGATTTCGAAATTCGTAACGATGGTCTGGCGTCCTTCCAGGAAGGACTCAGCGGGTCCGGGTGAAGTGCCCTTCACATCATCACCAAAGATAATAATCGGCTGGATGCCCACGCCCGGCAACACGCTTTCCCAGCGCGGAATAAGGACGATTCGATAACCGGCAGAGAAATCATCCGGGAAACCATCTATCTGCTGAGTGGGGTTGAAACGCAGACCGTCAGAACCGTCGGCATTACGCTGGTCGATCGTTGCGCCTCCGGGCACGCACTGGCGGCCGCCCCCCTCCGGAGTACCCGTGCCATCCGCGCCCGGGCCGGGGTGTGTGAAAGTGCCGGGCGCCTCCAACGGCAATTCGCAAGGCCCGGTGAGATCCGGCACATATTGCGCACCCAACTCGAAGAAGATGATCATCTGGTCCATACCGCCCAGCATCCTGGCGATCGGTCCGGGCGGCTTGTAGATGTAGGTGCCACCAATGTTGAACTGATAGGACTCGAAGTTTTCCCAACCGCGAATATAAGCGTTCGGGGCGATTTCCTCGTGCTGCAGGCCACGGTAGGCAACCGTGTAGCTCGGGAAGGACCGCGCAGCGCCAGTGTAATCACCGCCAATTGGAGCCGCCAGACTGAAAGTGCCTGGCCCACTAGTAGGTGTCCCAATGGGTCCGCCACAGCGCGGCGAGCCATCAGGATTGTAGCAACGCCCCAGTGAAGGCTGGAATCCGGCGAATATCAGATCCTCGGCATCGATCTGAATAGGCAGGTCGGGACGGTAGGCCACCTCCCCCTGGATTGCCAGATCACCAAAGGCCGTATTGAAACTCACGCCATACAGATCTATATCCTCAGGGTATTCCAACTGAATACGAACGGTATCGAAAGGTATGGCGTTACTGGTCGCCATGGTCGTTGGCAATCCTGCCAATTGATAGGCAAGTGGCAAATCGGGGCAGGCCAGAGCCGCAAAGTCGACGGTAGTAATCGCATCAATGCCGAAATCGTTACCCTCTCTTCGTGAGCAACTCGCATCCGTCGCGTAAACACTGACATATGGCAAACGACTGTGATAGCGCATGTAATAGAAAGCCAGTTCTGTACCTTCGTTGAGCCACTCGGCGTAGTAACGCAGGGCCAGGCCATATTGGCCGCCATCTTCGGGCTCGTTGTCACGCAGACGGAACAGGCGCCCTGTAGTATTGGTAATTGTAGAGAGCACATTGTCGCCAGGGTGGCCCTGCTCCGTACGCTGGTCCTCGAACGGCCCACCGAAACCCAAGGTCAACGCATCTGCCGCATTGTTGGTACCAAGATCAATAAAGGACAGGAAGGAACCCGGCGCCGGAATTTCCAGAGGCTCCCATTCATATTGGTAAAAAGTTTCAAGATTGATGTTTTCGGTAATACCGACAGCGCCATAGAGCATGCCAACAGGCGTAAACACTTCAGCCAAATCAGCGCCAACCCGGAACAGGTTGTTTACGTTCGGCGGATTCACCTGGTTCAAGGAATTAATCGCCAGCACCGTGCTCTCACCCCAATTCACGGTCTGACGACCCAACTGCAACCTCAGCGAACGATCAAAAATATCGAAGTCCCCGTATATATAGGCGTCGAACAAATTAATATCCGCACCTATTTGCTCCAGGGTTTCGTCATCTTCACGCTTGGGCCGCTTCACTTCGCCGAATTTCAATGTAGGCGTGCCCACCACACCAGGACCAGGCAAAGAAATGGGGACACCCAACACATCTTCGATGGCGTCCCTGAATGAAGCATCGACCACGCTCGGTCCGTTTGCCGGTGTATTGTTATCCGCCCTGTTGGGATGGTATTCGCGAAAGTCGTAGTTCACATAGTCGTAGAAAGCATTCCAACGACCGAAGAAGCCGAAATCACCATATGTAATATTTATATCCTGCAGTATTTTGAACGGCGCCTGAGTAACATCGTACTTGTCATAGTTCAGATTACCGTCGTCACCATTGTTAGAGAATGCACCGGGCACATTCAAACGCTGTGCGTTGGGCTGAGTATCTTCTTGCCACACACCCTGACAAACACGCACATCACAGACGGTTGGATCAAGGTTACCGAAGCCAATCAGATGATCAGCACGATCCTCCATTCGCCAACCAGCGCCAAAAGTAATCGCGGTATTGATAGTGCCCGATACACCTTCGCCAACATCCCAGTCAAAAATAATGGCGGAACTGGGTAAGGAATAAACGGTTGCCAGGGCGGCAAAAAAGAACGCGCGTGCGCACCGGCCCCATTTCGGGCCATGGACAAGGTTTCCCACTTTGCTCTCCTCCACACATATCGGTGGTTTTTAATCGTTTTTCGGCTCAAGGCCGTTGCACCCATTGTTGCGGAAACTGCGGGAAAAGCCAAGTCGGCCCGGCACAAGCCGCCAGCATGGGATAATGGATCATCAGAAAGTCGAGGGAGATGAGGTGGAAGCGAAAGCGTTGGAAAATTTTTTTCACGAACAAATCCCGCTGACGCGGCATATGCAGGTTGGTGTGGCAGAGCTGGGGCCGCCGGGACTTTGCCTGTCGGCTCCCCTTGAAGCCAATGCCAATTTGCATGGCACGGCTTTCGGCGGCAGCATCGCCAGCCTAGCAGTACTGGCTGGCTGGGCATTGCTGCACACGCGCACAAGAAGCGCCGGCATCAATTGCTCAATCGTCGTGCAAAAAAGTGAAATCAGTTACGAACGCGCAATACGCGGCAATTTCACATCTTGCTGCATCGAACCGGAAAACAGCGCTTGGGACAAATTCACCCGGACACTGCAAAAACGCGGCAAGTCACGCATTACACTTGATGTTGTAGTTGAATATGACAACCAGGTAGCAGCGCGCCTGCAAGCCACCTATGCCGCGGAAAAAACTGCGTCTTCAATCTGACTGACAGCTGTAACTGCCAGACACAAAAAAGCCGGGCTTGGCCCGGCTTTTTTTCGCGGTGACGACCGCTTATTCCACATCGACTGCTTCAGCCGCCGTCTCGGGACGATCGACCAGTTCGACCAGTGCCATCGGGGCATTGTCACCCGGACGGAAGCCGCATTTCAGGATTCGCAGGTAGCCGCCAGGACGGGCCTGATAACGCGGACCCAGCTCGTTAAACAGTTTGCCAACCATTTCCTTGTCACGCAGGCGATCAAAAGCCTGGCGGCGGTTAGCCATGCTGTCTTCCTTGGCCAGAGTAATCAGCGGCTCGGCAATACGGCGCAGCTCCTTGGCCTTGGGCAGAGTGGTGCGGATCAGTTCGTGCTTGAACAGGGAAGAAGACATATTGCGCAGCATCGCTTCGCGGTGCGCGGTGTCTCTACCCAGATTGGTACCAGTTTTGCGATGACGCATGGCTAATCTCTTTGCTAATTCGTTATCAGTTCAGGCGTAGCTCAGCTGGCTTTCTGCAGGTTTGCCGGCGGCCAGTTTTCCAGGGTCATACCCAGGCTCAGACCATGCTGCGCCAGTACATCGGAAATTTCGTTCAGCGACTTCTTGCCGAAGTTCGGCGTCTTCATCAGCTCGGTTTCGGTACGCTGCACCAGATCACCCACGAAATAGATGTTCTCTGCCTTCAGGCAGTTGGTGGAACGCACGGTCAGGTCCAGCTCCTCGATGGGCTTGAGCAGTACAGGATTGACGCTCTCGGAGTCCGAACCCGCATCTTCCTCGACCACTTCATCGCCCTTGAGTTCGACGAATACGCTGAGCTGGTCACGCAGGATATTGGCTGCCTGACGCACAGCTTCCTGCGCCTCGATGCTGCCGTTGGTCTCCACGTCCAGAATGAGCTTGTCCATGTTGGTCTTCTGCTCAACACGGGCGGCGTCCACCTGGTAGCTCACACGGCGAACCGGGCTGAAGGAAGCGTCCAGACGCAGACGACCAATGATGGCGTCGCTGCCCTCTTCCTCACCAGGCGCCTTGCTCTGGGCCGGCTGATAGCCACGGCCACGTGATACTTTCAGCGTCATGTTCAGCTCGCCGCTGGTGAGATTGGCGATCACGTGGTCGGGATTGACGATTTCAACGTCATGATCCACCACGATATCAGCGGCCGTCACCACGCCCGCACCACTCTTGGCCAGTCGCAGCTCCACCTCGTCGTGGGCATGCATGCACACCGCCACGTTCTTCAGGTTCAGCAGCACGTCTACGACGTCTTCCTGCATACCTTCCACAGTGGTGTACTCATGCAGCACGCCATCAATCGCCACCTCGGTGATTGCAGCACCGGGAATTGACGAAAGCAGAATGCGACGCAGGGCGTTGCCCAGCGTGTGCCCATAACCGCGCTCCAGCGGTTCCAGAGTGACGCGAGCGCGATTGGCGGTAACCTGCTCTACATTGACCAGGCGTGGCTTGAGAAGATCGGTAACAGAACCCTGCATGCGTGTTTCCTCGTAAATTCTGTTTCGCTGGCGCGATTACTTCGAGTACAACTCGACGACCAGGTTTTCATTAATGTCCGGGAGAATCTGATCCCGGTCCGGAATCTGCTTGAATACACCTTCAAGCTTCTTCTCATTGACCTCGACCCATTCGGGGAAACCGATCTGGGAGGCAACCTCAACGGAGGTCTGGATACGGGTCTGCTGACGCGCTTTTTCACGCACTGTCACCACATCACCCGCCTTCACCTGGTAGGAAGGAATATTGACGGTCTGGCCGTTCACGGCAATAGCCTTGTGGGAGACCAGCTGACGGGCTTCGGCGCGCGTAGTGCCAAATCCCATACGATAAACCACGTTATCCAGGCGGCTTTCCAGCATCTGCAGCAGCAGGGTGCCGGTGGCGCCCTTTCTCTGCGCAGCGCGCTGGTAATAGTTACGGAACTGGCGCTCCAGCACACCGTACATCTGACGGAGCTTCTGCTTCTCACGCAGCTGCAGCGCGTAATCAGACAGACGCTGGCGGCGGGAAGCACCATGCATGCCTGGAGGCGTTTCCAGCTTGCACTTGGTTTCCACCGAACGGCCGCGACCCTTGAGCATCAGGTCGGTGCCGGCACGGCGGGATTGCTTACACTTGGGACCGGTGTACTTGGCCATGTTCGTCGAATCCTGTCGCTAAATCTGGGGACGCTTAAACGCGGCGCCGCTTGGGTGGACGGCAACCGTTATGCGGTATAGGCGTCACATCCGTGATATGGGTGATCTTGAAACCATTGGCGTTCAGGGAGCGTACGGCCGCTTCACGACCGGGACCTGGCCCTTTGACGCGCACTTCAAGGCTCTTGACGCCGTGTTCGGCCGCTGCAGCGCCTGCCTTCTCGGCCGCCACCTGGGCAGCGAAAGGCGTGCTCTTGCGCGAACCGCGAAAACCGCAGGCGCCGGCAGTAGACCAGCCCAGAGCGTTGCCCTGGCGGTCGGTGATCATGATGATCGTGTTGTTAAACGTGGCATGGATATGGGCAATACCGTCCTGCACGTTCTTTTTGCTGCGCTTGCGCGCGCGAGTAGAGGCTTCAGCCATGTTCAAATCCTACTGCTTATTTGCGGATCGGACGGCGCGGACCCTTGCGGGTACGGGCATTGGTTCGGGTACGCTGACCACGAACCGGCAGTCCGCGACGATGGCGCAGGCCGCGATAACAGCCCAGGTCCATCAGACGCTTGATGTTGATAGAAATTTCACGGCGCAGGTCACCCTCCACCGCATACTGGGCCACTGCGGTACGCAAAGCCTCGACTTCACCGTCGTTCAGATCGCGCACCTTGGTATCCGGCTGGACATTGGCGGCAACACAAATATCGCGTGCGCGCGCAGGACCAACGCCATAAATGGACCGCAAAGCGATTACCGCATGCTTGTTGGCGGGGATATTGACACCTGCAATACGTGCCATTTATTACCTCACTCGACTCTTTTAACGAGGATCAAACCTGCCTGGAATGCGGCAGCGCAAAACGCGCAATTTTGCCGATTTCAGGCCCAAAAATCAACCAGGAACCCCTGGTAACTCAACCCTGCCGCTGCTTGTGGCGGGGATCCGTGCAGATGACACGCACCACGCCATGGCGACGAATCACCTTGCAGTTACGGCAGATTTTTTTCACTGAAGCACGAACTTTCATCGCTTCACTCCTAAATAAAACTGGTTAGCGGACAGTGCCGGCACGGCCATGCGACTTGAGATTGGCTTTTTTCAGCAGCCCCTCATACTGATGAGACATCAGATGAGCCTGCAGCTGCGCCATGAAGTCCATGACCACCACAACGATAATCAGCAGTGAAGTACCGCCGAAATAAAACGGCACATTCCAGTAAACGATCAACAGTTCCGGCAACAGGCAGACCGCAGTAATGTAGGCAGCGCCGGCCACAGTCAGGCGGGTCAGCACGTTATCCACGTAATTGGCGGTCTGGATACCCGGGCGCACACCCGGGATAAAGGCGCCGGAGCGCTTCAGATTGTCGGCCGTTTCGCGCGAGTCAAACACCAGCGCGGTATAGAAAAAGCAGAAGAACACGATCATCAGTGAATACATGATCACGTAGATCGGCTGTCCCGGGGAAAGCGCATTGGCGACCCAGGTGCTCACCGCACCCTCGCCCATGAAACGCACCATCGTGGCCGGGAACAGGATAATGCTGGAAGCAAAAATCGGTGGAATCACACCTGCCATGTTCAGCTTCAGAGGCAGATGCTGGGTCTGCGCCATGTACATATTACGCCCCTGCTGGCGGCGCGCATGCTGAATCGGGATACGGCGCTGGGCCCGCTCCATGAACACCACAAAGGCCGTCACGCCCAGGGCCAGGGCAAACAGGAACAGCGCACCTGCGGGGTTCATTTCACCAGTACGCACCAGCTCCAGCGTACCGCCGATGGCGGACGGCAGTCCGGCCACAATACTGGCGAAGATAATGATAGAAATACCGTTACCGATACCGCGTTCGGTCACCTGCTCGCCCAGCCACATCAGGAACATGGTGCCGGTTACCAGCGAGACAGCTGCCGTAAACACAAAACCAAAACCCGGCGCCAACGCCACGCCCTGATTCTGCAGCGCGATTGCCGCACCGGTCGCCTGAAAGCTCGCCAGCGCCAGCGTGCCATAACGGGTGTACTGGGTAATCCTGCGGCGTCCGGCTTCGCCCTCTTTCTTCATCTCTTTCAGCGATGACACCGTCGCGGTCAGCAGCTGCATGATGATAGAGGCGGAAATGTAGGGCATGATGCCCAGGGCAAACAGACTCAGGCGCTCCAGCGCACCGCCGGAAAACATGTTGAACATGTCCAGGATGGTGCCGCGTTGCGCATCAAACATCTGCGCCAACGCCTGCGGGTCAATACCCGGCACCGGGATGAAAGAGCCAATGCGATAGACGATCAGGGCACCGAGCAGGAACAGCAGACGCGAGCGCAGGTCTCCCAACTTGGACAAGTCGGGCATGCCAGCGCCGCTAGCGGCTCCAGGATTCAGTGCGGGTCGTTTCGCCATGATGCTCTCTGCTATTCCCTTCAGGCTTCGAGTATCTTGCCGCCAGCAGCTTCAATAGCCGCGCGGGCACCTTTGGTCACTGCAATATCTGCGGCCACAGTCACGGCCTTGCCAAGCTCACCCGTGGCAATCACCTTCACACGATGTACGCGCTTGGGTACAACACCCGCCGCCTGCAGAGCAGCCAGATCCACCGTCTCGGCCTCAACCTTGGCCAGGGTATCCAGACGCACTTCCGCATTGAACGGATTGGTGCGCGAACGGAAGCCGATCTTCGGCAGGCGACGCTGCAATGGCATCTGGCCGCCTTCGAAACCGCTCTTGTGGAATCCACCTGAACGGGACTTCTGGCCCTTGACGCCGCGACCCGCGGTTTTGCCCAGGCCGGAACCCGGCCCGCGGCCAACACGCTTGCCGGCATGCTTGGCACCGGCGCCCGGTTTGAGCGTATTCAGTTTCATCTTAGGCTTCCTCAACCTTCAGCATGTAGCTGATCTTATTCATCATGCCCAGATTCTCCGGGGTCGCAGCCACTTCCACCGTGTGGTGGATGCGGCGCAGGCCCAGGCCCCGCAGGCAGGCCTGATGATTCTTCAACCGGCCGGCAGAACTCTTGATCTGGGTCACACGCAGGGTTTCAACTTTTTTCTTCGCCATCGCTCAGTTCCTGCTTAGCTGAGAATTTCTTCGACCGTCTTGCCACGTTTGGCAGCGATCGATTCCGGGTCGCGCATATCCGCCAGCGCATTCACGGTCGCCTTGACCACGTTGACCGGGTTACGCGAACCGTAGATTTTCGCCAGCACGTTCTGCACACCGGCCACTTCGAACACGGCGCGCATGGCGCCACCGGCAATCACACCGGTACCGTCGGAGGCCGGGCGCATAAAGACACGCGTCGCACTGTGAGTGCCCACACTCTTGTGCTGAATGGTGCCTTCCTTGAGATGGATGCTCACCATGTTCTTGCGGGCCTTGTCCATGGCCTTGGAAATGGCCAGAGGCACTTCCTTGGCCTTGCCGTAACCAAAGCCAACGCGGCCTTCGCCATCGCCCACCACGGTTAGCGCGGTGAAGGTGAACTGGCGGCCACCCTTGACGGTTTTGGCCACACGGTTAACCGCGACCAGCTTTTCGTTCAGTTCCGGCGTGTTGCTGCCGTTTTCAAAATTCGTGCTCATAAGTCAGCCCTTAGAACTGCAGACCGTTTTCACGTGCCGCATCGGCCAGCGCCTTGACGCGACCGTGGTAACGGAAACCCGAACGATCGAAAGCGACTCGTTCGATACCGGCTTTTTTGGCTTTTTCCGCCAGGGTTTTGCCAACCAACGCTGCGGCTTCGGCATTACCGGTTGCCTTGAGCTCGGCCCGCAAGTCCTTGCCCATCGTCGAGGCAGACACCAGGGTCTGGCCGCCGGCGGGATCGATAATCTGCGCATAGATGTGCTTCGGCGTGCGATGCACCGTCAGGCGATGCTCACCCAGTTCGGCAATCTTTGCGCGGGTACGGCGTGCGCGCCGTAGCCGGGTTGTTTTCTTGTCCATGGTCGTCCTATCTCGTCTTTAATGAAGCCGGAAGTTATTTCTTCTTGGCTTCTTTACGAAGAACACGTTCGTCGGCATAGCGGATACCTTTGCCCTTGTAAGGCTCCGGCGGCCGATAGGCGCGGATCTCGGCAGAGACCTGACCCACCTGCTGCTTGTCGACACCCTTGACCAGAATCTCGGTCTGGCTCGGCGTTTCAATCGTTATGCCTTCCGGCACCGGATAATTCACCGGATGTGAAAAACCCAGCGTCAGGTTCAGATTCTTGCCCTGGGCCTGTGCGCGGTAACCCACGCCAACCAGTTCCAGCTTGCGCTCAAAGCCGTCGCTGACACCGGTCACCATATTGCTGACCAGAGCGCGCACGGTGCCGCCCATGGCCATGGTGGCGCCATCGCTGACTTCGATATTGGCCTTGCCATCGGCCACATTGATGCCGATTCCGGCCGGCAGGTTCATCTGCAGGGCGCCTTTGCTGCCCTTCACATTGACCTGCCCATCGCCGACATTCAGCTCAACGCCGGATGGCATGGGGATCGGGTTCTTAGCTACACGCGACATAACAACTGCCTCAGGCAACAATGCACAGGATTTCGCCACCCTTACCCAGCTTGCGGGCAGCGCGATCGGTCATCACGCCACTCGAAGTGGAAATAATGGCAATACCCAGGCCGCCCATAACTTCGGGCAGCTCGTCCTTGGATTTGTAAACACGCAGACCCGGCTTGCTCACGCGCTCAATCTGCTCGATCACCGGGCGACCGTCGAAATACTTAAGATCCATGCTCAGGTCACGCTTGTTGTGCTCACCATCAACGGTGCTGTAGTCGGCAATATAGCCTTCGTCCTTGAGCACATTGGCAATCGCAATCTTCAGCTTGGAAGCCGGCATAACCACACGCTTCTTGTTCGCGATCTGAGCGTTGCGAATGCGGGTCAGCATGTCGGCGACGGGGTCAGTCATACTCATGATATCGATACCCTATGTTTTACCAGCTGGACTTAACCAGACCGGGAATTTCACCACGCATGGCGGCTTCACGAAGTTTGTTACGGGCCAGACCGAATTTGCGGTAGTACGCACGCGGACGACCCGTCACGTGACAGCGATTACGCTGACGATGGGGGCTGGCATCACGCGGCAGCTTCTGCAGGGCCTGCACCGCTTCGTAACGCTCCTCATAGCTAAGCTTCGGATCGCGGATTTTGGCCCGCAGCTCATCACGCTTGGCCGCAAAACGGCGCGCCGCGTTGGCACGCTTTACTTCACGGGCAATCATGCTTTTCTTCGCCATATCTACTCTCTCCCCCGCTTATTTGCGAAACGGGAAGTTGAAGGCTTCCAGCAATGCCTGACCTTCTTCATCGGTCTTGGCGCTGGTCGTAATCGTAATATCCATACCGCGCAGGCGATCGACCTTGTCGTAGTCGATTTCAGGAAACACGATCTGCTCGGTAATACCCAGGCTGTAGTTGCCGCGTCCATCAAAGGACTTGAGATTCATGCCACGAAAGTCGCGGATACGCGGCAGCGACACATTGACCAGCCGGTCAAAGAATTCATACATGCGATCACGGCGCAGGGTGACCTTGCAGCCGATCGGCCAGCCTTCACGAATCTTGAAGCCGGCAACAGATTTACGGGCCTTGGTCACAACCGCCTTCTGACCTGCAATCTGTTCCATATCCCGGACAGCCGCATCAATCAGCTTCTTGTCGCTGGTTGCCTCACCCACACCCATGTTCAGGGTGATCTTGGTAATACGCGGCACCTGCATCGGGCTGGTATAACCGAACTGTTCCATCAGTTTTGGAACCACTTCGGATTTGTAAATATCGTTCAGTCTCGCCATCTCATTTACTCCTAGGCGTCGACCAGGTTGCCGTTGGACTTGAACACGCGCACCTTGCGCTGCTTACCGTCCTTCTCGACAAACTTGAAACCCACACGATCACCTTTGCCGGACTCGCTGTTGAACAGCATGACGTTCGAAACCTGGATCGGCATTTCCTTGTCCACGATACCGCCGGCAATGCCGCGGTTCGGGTCGGCCTTGACGTGTTTCTTGGCCATGTTCACGCCTTCCACGACCAGACGCTTTTCGTCCAGTACACGGATGACCTGGCCACGACGACCCTTGTCTTTTCCGGCAATGACGACGATCTCGTCACCTTTCTTGATCTTACGCATAGCTGCCTACTCTTAGAGTACTTCCGGTGCCAGCGAAATAATGCGCATGTACTTCTCGCGCAATTCGCGGGTTACCGGGCCGAAAATACGGGTACCGATGGGCTCCAGCTTGCCGGTCAACAGGACCGCGGCGTTGCTGTCGAAGCGGATCACCGAACCGTCGGGGCGCCGCACGCCCTTACGGGTACGGACCACAACGGCGTTGTACACCTCACCCTTCTTGACCTTGCCGCGCGGGATGGCGTCCTTGACAGTTACCTTGATGACATCGCCAATCCGGGCATAGCGGCGCTTGGAGCCGCCCAACACCTTAAAGCACATCACCTGGCGCGCACCGCTGTTGTCGGCAACGTCCAGCATGGTCTGCATCTGAATCATGGTTCTACCCCGTCCGCCTTAAGCTCAAGCCTGGTCCACGGCAGCCGCCGGGACCACCTTGACCAGTTTCCAGCGCTTGGACTTCGACAGCGGGCGGCACTGAGTCAGCACCACCATATCGCCAGTCCGGCACTCATTGTTTTCGTCATGCGCACTCACCTTGGTAGTGCGACGCACCGTCTTGCCATACAGCGGGTGCATCAGACGACGCTCAATAGCAACCGTGATGGTCTTGTCCATCTTGTCGCTTACTACACGACCGGTAATCGTGCGCATTTCCTTAGCTTCGCTCATCGCCTCTATACCCCTCAGGCCTGCTCGTTCATCACAGTCTTGACGCGCGCAATATTGCGGCGCACCTGCTGCAGACGATGTGTCTGGGCCAGCTGCCCGGTGGCCAGCTGCATACGCAGGTTGAATTGCTCCTTGCGCAGCGCCAGCAGTTCATCAGCCAGTTCACTGGCCGACCTGTTACGCAATTCTTCGACCTTCATCACATCACCGTCCGGTTAACAAATGCGGTCTTCACCGGCAACTTGGCGGCCGCCAGGCGGAAAGCCTCGCGGGCAACTTCTTCGGACACACCTTCCATTTCGTAAAGCATGCGGCCCGGCTGCACCTTGCACACCCAGTACTCGACATTGCCCTTACCCTTACCCATACGCACTTCGATAGGCTTCTTGGTCACCGGCACGTCCGGGAACACACGAATCCAGATCTTGCCGCCACGCTTGATGTGGCGGGTCATGGCGCGACGGGCGGCTTCGATCTGGCGCGCCGTAATCCGGCCCGTATCCAGACACTTCAGCCCGTATTCGCCAAAGCTCACGCGGTTGCCCACCTGGGCCAGGCCGCGGTTACGTCCTTTCATTTGCTTACGGTACTTGGTCCGTTTCGGCTGCATCATGGCGCGAGACTCCCGTTAATCCTGTCGATCAACTCTCTGCCGGCGCTTCGGCTTCTTCAGCCGGCGCTTCGCGCAGAGGTTCGAAAATTTCACCCTTGAATACCCACACCTTGATGCCGATCACACCATAGGTGGTAGAGGCTTCGGCGGTGGCGTAGTCAATGTCCGCGCGCAGGGTATGCAGCGGCACACGGCCTTCGCGATACCATTCGGTGCGGGCAATTTCAGCGCCATTCAGACGACCACCGACCTGGATCTTGATGCCACCGGCGCCCAGGCGCATGGCATTCTGCACAGCGCGCTTCATGGCACGGCGGAACATGATGCGACGTTCCAGCTGCTGGGCCACGCTTTCAGCGACCAGCTTGGCGTCCAGTTCCGGCTTGCGCACCTCTTCCACAGCCACATGCACTGGAACCTTGAGCATGCTTTCCAGCTTCTTGCGCAGGCGCTCAATGTCCTCACCCTTCTTGCCAATCACGATGCCGGGACGGGCTGTGTGAATGGTGATACGAGCGCTCTTGGCCGGACGATCGATCTGGATCTTGCTGACGGAAGCGTTCTTCAGCTCGCTCTGCAGGAAATCACGCACCTGGATATCACTGGCCAGGATCTCACGGTAGGTGCCACGCTCGGCAAACCAGCGGGAGGTCCAGTCAGCGGTAACGCCAAGGCGAAAACCGGTCGGATTTACTTTCTGACCCATAGCTCTTCTCTCTTACTCGTCCGCCACAACCACGGTAATGTGGCTGCTGCGCTTGAGGATACGATCGGCACGGCCCTTGGCGCGTGGCTTGATACGCTTCATCACAGGCGCCTGATCTACAAAAACCGCCTTGACCTTCAATTCGTCCACATCGGCGCCATCGTTGTGTTCAGCATTGGCAATCGCCGATTCCAGCACCTTCTTCATCAGGTGCGCTGCCTTCTTGGGGCTGAACTGCAGGGTCTGCAGGGCACGCTCGACCGGCAGTCCACGCACCTGGTCAGCCACCAGGCGGGCTTTCTGCGGCGATACACGCGCCATTCTGAGTTTCGCTGTCGTCTGCATAACTGCGTCCTTAAGCCTTCTTGTCGCCGAGATGGCCCTTGAAGGTCCGGCTCGGTGCAAATTCGCCCAACTTGTGGCCCACCATGTTTTCGGTCACGAAAACCGGCACATGCTGACGGCCGTTATGAACGGCAATGGTCAAACCCACCATGTCCGGAGAGACCATGGAACGACGGGACCAGGTTTTAATCGGTCGCTTGACCTTGCTGTCCTGAGCCTCACTGACCTTCTTGGCCAGATGCAGGTCAATAAACGGTCCTTTGCGGAGGGAACGTGGCATGCCTAACCTCTACTCTTAACGCTTGTTGCGACGGCGCACGATCATGCCGTCAGTCCGCTTGTTCTTGCGGGTCTTGTAACCCTTGGTGGGCATCGCCCAGGGGCTGACCGGATGACGGCCACCCGAAGTACGGCCCTCACCACCACCATGGGGATGGTCAACCGGGTTCATGGCCACACCACGCACAGTCGGGCGAATACCGCGCCAACGTGTAGCGCCGGCCTTGCCCAGCTTGCGCAGGCTGTGTTCAGAGTTACCCACTTCGCCCACCGTGGCGCGGCAATCCAGCGCCACCTTGCGCATCTCGCCGGAACGCAGGCGCAACGTAGCGTACTCGCCCTCACGCGCCACATACTGGATGGCGGTGCCGGCGCTGCGGCCAAGCTGCGCGCCCTTGCCAGGACGCATTTCCACGCAATGTACCGTGGTACCCACCGGGATATTACGCAGCGGCAAGGCATTACCTGGCTTGATCGGAGCGTCCGTACCACTCATCAGCGGTGCGCCTTCCTGCAATCCCTTGGGTGCAATGATGTAACGACGCTCGCCGTCCGCGTACAGCACCAGGGCCAGACGCGCACTGCGGTTCGGATCGTATTCCAGACGCTCAACACGGCCCGGCACGCCGTCCTTGTTGCGCTTGAAGTCAATCACGCGGTAGCGCTGCTTGTGGCCACCACCCTGATGACGGGTGGTAATACGGCCCTGATTGTTGCGACCACCGGTCTTGGACTTCTTGGCCAGCAGGGCAGCGTGCGGCTTGCCCTTGTGAAGGCCTTCGGTCTTCACCTGGACAACAAACCGGCGCCCCGGTGATGTCGGTTTGGCTTTCTGTAATGCCATGGCTAGTCCGCCTGTCTATACCAGTTACGAACGCTTACTCAGCGTTCAGAAAATCCAGCTCCTGACCTTCGGCCAGGCTCACATAGGCTTTCTTCCAGTCGCTGCGGCGACCCAGACGGCCACCAAAGCGCTTGTTCTTGCCCTTCATGTTCACAGTGGTGACGCTGCGCACCTTGACCTTGAACAGCGACTCGACAGCCTGCTTGATCTCGGTCTTGGTAGCATCCGGCAACACCCGGAAAGCCACCTGGTTGCCCTTTTCGGCGACCATGCTGGTTTTCTCGGTAATGTGCGGCGCTAACAGCACCTGCATGATTCGCTCCTGATTCACGACAGGGCCTCCTCAAACTGCTTGACTGCATCGGCAGTCATCACCACTTTCTCGTAGCCCACCAGCGCGACCGGGTTCAGGTCGCCCACCGTGCAAACCGCCACGTTGGGCAGATTGCGCGTAGCCAGGCCCAGATTCATATCCAGATCAGCGGTCACAATCAGCGCATTGCTGGCATCCAGCTTGGCCAGCTCGGCCAGGGCCAGCTTGGTCTTGGGCTCCTTGAGCTCCAGACCCTTGACCACAATAAGACGCTCCTGACGCACCAGCTCGGCAGCAATGCTGCGCATGGCTGCGCGATACATCTTGCGATTAACTTTCTGACTGAAGTCACGCGGCACAGCAGCGAAAGTCTTGCCGCCCCCGCGCCAGATGGGGCTGCGGATGGTGCCGGCACGGGCGCGACCGGTGCCTTTCTGGCGCCAGGGCTTGCGGCCACCGCCACTGACATCCGCACGATTTTTCTGTGCCTTGGTGCCCGCACGCGCGCCGGCCATGTAGGCCGTCACGACCTGGTGCACCAGCGCCTCGTTGAATTCTGCGCCGAACAGTTCCGGAGAAACCTTCAGAGCAGCCTTCTGACCTTGTACTTTCAATTCCATGATGATGCCCCGTTATTTCTGCTTGACGGCGGGACGCACGATCAGATCACCGCCCTTGGCACCTGGCACGCCACCCCTGATGAGCAGGAGGTTGCGCTCGGCATCGACGCGGACCACTTCCAGATTCTGGACAGTGCTGCGTACGTTACCCATCTGCCCCGCCATCTTCTTGCCCTTGAACACGCGACCCGGGGTCTGGTTCTGGCCAATGGAACCCGGCGCGCGATGCGACAGCGAGTTACCGTGGGACATACGCTGGGAGCTGAAGTTGTGACGCTTGATGGTGCCGGCGAAGCCTTTACCGATGGAGGTGCCCGTTACATCAACGATCTGACCATTCTCGAAGACCATGTCAACAGTAATGGCATCACCCACCTGAGCCGGACGCTCTTCGTACTGGGGTTCAGCTTCGGCAGTTTCCTGAGCCTCTTCGGATGCCTCTGCCTCTTCACCCTCGGCTTCCGCCTTGGGCGCGGGCTGGGCAGCCTGCTGCTCAATCAACTCTTTAATGGAAGGCAGGTTTTCGCCGTCTTCGAGACGAAATTCCCAGAGACCGCGACCCGCTTCGGTTGCGGCCTTCTTGAAGTGGCCGGCCATAGCCTTGGTCACGCGCGTTGCGCGGCGCTCACCGGCAGTGACCTGCACAGCAACATAACCATCAGTATCGACGGTTTTGATCTGGGTCACGCGGTTCGGCTCGACCTCAATCACGGTCACCGGCACGGAAACACCGTTTTCGGTAAACACGCGAGTCATGCCACATTTTCGGCCAATCAGTCCGATAGCCATGTTTCTAACCTCTTGCTTGTCGTCACGCCCCTGGCGGACGATAGTTCAACGAGTTTTAAAGGCCGCGCATCATACGCGGCTCTAATCCTTTTTGCTACCCCGGGAAGCCCCCGGAGTTACTGCAACTTGATCTGTACGTCGACACCTGCTGCCAGATCAAGCTTCATCAGGGCATCTACCGTTTTTTCGGTAGGCTCCACAATGTCCATCAGGCGGCGGTGGGTGCGAATTTCATACTGATCGCGCGCATCCTTGTTCACATGCGGCGAGATCAGGATGGTGAACTTTTCCTTCTTCGTCGGCAGCGGAATCGGGCCCTTCACCTGAGCGCCTGTGCGCTTGGCGGTCTGCACGATTTCGCGGGCAGACTTGTCGATCAGGCGATGATCGAAAGCCTTGAGACGAATGCGGATGTTCTGACTGGCGGACATATTCCTAACTCCGATGAAGCCTCAGGCCTTACTCGATAATCTTGGCGACGACGCCGGCGCCGACGGTACGGCCACCTTCGCGGATGGCGAAGCGCAAGCCTTCTTCCATCGCGATCGGCGCAATCAGCTCAACCTTCAGGTTGACGTTGTCACCCGGCATCACCATCTCGGTGCCATCCGGCAACTCACAGGCACCCGTCACGTCCGTGGTGCGGAAGTAGAACTGCGGGCGGTAGCCCTTGAAGAACGGGGTATGACGCCCACCTTCTTCTTTCTTCAGGATGTACACCTCACACTCAAACTTGGTGTGCGGGGTAATGCTGCCCGGCTTGGCCAGCACCTGACCACGCTCAATCTCTTCACGCTTGGTGCCACGCAGCAGAATGCCCACGTTGTCACCCGCCTGACCCTGATCCAGCAGCTTGCGGAACATTTCCACACCGGTCACGGTGGTCTTGGCAGTGTCCTTGATACCGACGATTTCAATTTCGTCGCCCACGTTCACCACACCACGCTCCACACGACCCGTAGCCACGGTGCCGCGACCGGAGATGGAGAACACGTCTTCCACCGGCATCAAGAAGGCACCGTCAATGGCGCGTTCCGGCTCGGGGATGTAGGTGTCCAGCGCTTCGACCAGCTTGTCAATCGCCTGGCTGCCAATTTCGCTCTCGTCGCCTTCCAGCGCCTTCAGGGCAGAACCCACAATAATCGGGGTGTCGTCACCCGGGAAGTCGTAGCTGCTCAGCAGATCACGCACTTCCATTTCCACCAGCTCCAGCAGCTCGGCGTCGTCTACCATGTCGGCCTTGTTCAGGAACACGACAATGTAGGGCACGCCCACCTGGCGGGCCAGCAGAATGTGCTCGCGCGTCTGCGGCATGGGGCCGTCGGCCGCACTACATACCAGAATCGCACCGTCCATCTGCGCCGCACCCGTGATCATGTTCTTCACGTAGTCCGCATGGCCCGGGCAGTCCACGTGCGCGTAGTGACGTGCGTCACTCTCGTATTCCACGTGCGCCGTGGCAATCGTAATACCACGCGCCTTCTCCTCCGGCGCATTGTCAATCTGGTCGTAAGCCTTCGACTCACCACCAAACTTCTTACCCTGCACCACAGTCAGCGCCGCCGTCAGCGTCGTCTTACCATGGTCCACGTGACCAATCGTCCCCACATTTACATGCGGCTTCGTGCGTTCAAACTTCTCTTTGGACATCTTCGATTTCCTTCAAACTCTTGGCTATCGATCAGGAAGCTTTCTTCATGACCGATTCGGTCACGCTGCTAGGCGCTTCGTTGTATTTCAAAAACTGCATGGTGTAGGTGGCGCGACCCTGCGACATGGAACGCATGTCGGTGGAATAGCCGAACATTTCGGCCAGTGGCACCTCTGCCTTGATGGACTTGCCGGACGGACCGTCTTCCATACCCTGCACCAGACCACGGCGGCGGTTCAGGTCACCCATGATGTCGCCCATGTACTCTTCAGGCGTCACCACTTCAACATCCATGATCGGCTCAAGCAGGACCGGGCTGGCCTTGGCAGCGCCTTCCTTGAAGCCCATGGAGCCGGCGATCTTGAACGCCATTTCGTTGGAGTCGACGTCATGGTAGGAACCGTCATACAGCGTGACCTTGACGTCTACCATCGGGTAGCCGCAAATCACACCGTTTTCCATCTGCTCCTGGATACCCTTGTCGACCGCCGGAATGTATTCGCGCGGCACTACACCACCCACGATGGCGTTGACAAATTCGTAACCGACACCGGGTTCCTGCGGCTCGATCTTGAGCCACACATGACCGTACTGGCCACGACCACCGGACTGGCGCACAAACTTGCCTTCCTGCTCGACGGTGCCGCGGATGGTTTCACGGTAAGCCACCTGCGGACGACCCACATTGGCTTCGACCTTGAACTCGCGCAGCATGCGATCGACGATGATTTCGAGGTGCAGCTCACCCATGCCGGAAATAATGGTCTGGCCGGATTCTTCATCGGTATGCACACGGAAGGACGGGTCTTCCTGCGCCAGCTTCTGCAGCGCAATACCCATCTTCTCCTGGTCGCCCTTGGTCTTGGGCTCAACCGCTACCGAGATCACCGGCTCCGGGAACTCCATTCTTTCCAGAATCACCGGCTTGTCCGGATCACAGAGCGTGGTACCGGTAATGATGCTCTTCAGGCCCACGCAGGCGGCGATATCACCAGCGCGAACTTCCTTGATTTCTTCGCGGTTGTTGGAGTGCATCTGCAACAGACGGCCGACACGCTCTTTCTTGCCATCGGTCGAGTTGAAAATGCTGTCACCGGACTTGAGCACGCCGGAGTAAACACGAATGAATGTCAGGGTACCCACATAGGGGTCAGTGGCAATCTTGAAGGCCAGCGCAGAGAAAGGCTCGTCATCCGAGCTCTTGCGCTCCATCTTCTTCTCGGCGTCATCGGGATCAACACCACGAATCGGCGGAACGTCCACCGGTGAAGGCATAAACTCGACGATAGCGTCGAGCATGGCCTGCACACCCTTGTTCTTGAAGGCCGTACCACAGAGGGTCAGCACGATCTCGTTAGCCAGCACGCGTGCGCGCAGACCCTTCTTGATCTCTTCAGCAGACAAGTCACCTTCTTCCAGGTACTTGTCCATCAATTCTTCGTTGGCTTCAGCCGCGGCTTCCACCATGGCCTCGCGGTACTCCACAGCCTTGGTCTGCAGATCCGCAGGGATCTCCTTCGCTTCGAAGGTGACGCCCATGTCTTCCTGGTTCCAGTAGATGGCCTGCATGCGAATCAGGTCGACCACGCCAGCGAATTCTTCTTCAGCGCCAATCGACAACTGAATCGGCACCGGGTTGGCGCCCAGGCGCTTCTTGATCATCTCGATACAGCGATAGTAGTCGGCGCCCATCTTGTCCATCTTGTTGACGAACACGATGCGCGGCACGCCGTACTTGTTGGCTTGACGCCATACGGTTTCAGTCTGCGGTTCCACACCAGCATTGGCATCCAGCACACAAACCGCACCGTCGAGCACGCGCAGGGAACGCTCCACTTCAATCGTGAAGTCCACGTGGCCCGGGGTGTCGATGATGTTGATGCGGTACTGGTTGTCGAACTGCTGCTCCATGCCCTGCCAGAAACAGGTGGTCGCAGCCGAGGTAATGGTAATACCGCGCTCCTGCTCCTGCTCCATCCAGTCCATGGTAGCGGCACCATCATGCACCTCACCCATCTTGTGGGAGATGCCGGTGTAATAAAGGATGCGTTCTGTGGTCGTCGTCTTACCGGCGTCAATGTGAGCCATGATGCCGACATTGCGATAGCGATCAATAGGAGTATTGCGTGGCATGGTGGTCGTCCTGAGTCCTGCTTACCAGCGGAAATGCGAGAAGGCTTTGTTGGCTTCAGCCATACGATGCGTGTCTTCACGCTTCTTCACTGCAGCACCGCGCTGCTCGGAGGCCTCGAGCAATTCGCCAGCAAGACGCTTGGCCATGGAATGCTCACCGCGCTTGCGGCTGGCTTCGATAATCCAGCGCATGGCCAGAGTGGTACGGCGCACCTGACGCACCTCAACCGGAACCTGATAGGTCGCACCACCGACACGACGCGACTTTACCTCCACTGCCGGGCGGACATTGTCCAGCGCCGTCTCGAGGACTTCGAGCGCATTGTCCGCACCACGCTTGGCGCCGATTTCGTCGAGGGCACCATAAACAATCTTTTCAGCCGTGGACTTCTTGCCGTCCCGCATGGCCATGTTGATGAACTTGGCCAACTGCTCGGACTTGTATTTCGGATCCGGCAGAATCGTACGTTTGGCTGCAACCTTTCTACGCGACATGACTCAACCCCACCTAGTTCTTCGGACGCTTGGCGCCGTACTTGGAACGACCCTGACGACGATTTTCAACGCCGGAGGTATCCAGGGAGCCACGCACGGTGTGATAACGGACACCCGGCAAGTCTTTTACACGACCGCCGCGAATCAGGACCACGGAGTGCTCCTGCAGGTTATGCCCCTCACCACCGATATAACTGGTCACTTCGTAACCATTGGTCAGACGCACACGCGCCACCTTACGCAAAGCCGAGTTCGGCTTCTTCGGCGTAGTGGTGTAGACACGCGTACACACGCCACGTCGCTGCGGGCAGGCCTGCAGCGCGGGCACGTTGTTTTTCACCGGCTTGGCCTTACGGCCTTTGCGGACCAATTGGTTAACTGTTGCCACCAGCGATTCCTCTGGTTATCTGTGCTTAGCTTATACGTAAAGAAACGACAGGCCGGGCGTGCCGGCCTGTCGTATAGAGGCGCGAAATAATATAGATGCCCCCATGGACTGTCAAGACAGATATGATAGCTTTTAAGCCTTAATGAGCCAGGGGAGCGGGGCTAATGAGCATGTTTTTGCGCAGTGCCGCAATTTTGGGGCTGATATGCCCACTGGCCTGGAATATTTGCCTGGCCAAGGACGAGATAAAACAGGGATCCGAAACAACATCAGAAGCCCTGCCTGCGCAGGCTCGCGCCACTCGCGCCTCCGAAGTCCACAGCGTTTTCCTGGTGGCGGAAGAATGCCGCACAGCGATCGCGAACGCGCTTGAAGATGAACACATCCGCCTCGGGGCGCCGGGAGATACCGTTGATGTCATCCTCAACCTGAAACTGACCCTTGTTTCCGGCTGGCTCACCGAAGCACCACTGATTGGCCGCTGGCTGGGAGGCTTTGCGACCCGGGCCGTTTATGAGGCGAAGCTGATCGGCAGGGATTCCCATGTGCTGCTGAGCCTGCATGGCGAAGAACGTGCGTTTACCGGACGCGAAATGTGCCAGGATATCGGCGACAATATTGCCGACCGCCTGACTCGCCGCCGAAACGAAGATTAACACTCCCCTCCCTGCTGGCCAGAACGAAAAACGGCGCCCTCAGGCGCCGTTTTTCATGAGACCTCTCAGGCTGGATCAACCTTCCTGATTGGCCTCCTCATCGCTGGGAGTTTCCTCGACAGGCTCAGGCGCCTGTTCGATGGCTGACATATCCACCAGCAGATCGCGGCCACGCATGCGGCGGCGCTGCTCGTGGTAAGCCAGGCCGGTACCCGCCGGGATCAGACGGCCAACGATGACATTTTCCTTCAGGCCACGCAGACTGTCCTGAGCACCCCTGACGGAAGACTCGGTCAACACGCGCGTGGTCTCCTGGAAAGAAGCCGCGGAGATGAAGGATTCCGTCGACAGCGATGCCTTGGTGATGCCCAGCAGCATACGTTCGAACTTGGCCTGCTGCAGATCCTCGCCCTTGGCACGGCGATTCTCCTCTTCCAGGCGCTGCAGTTCGATCTGCTCTCCCTGCAGCAGACGCGTTTCACCCGGATCGCGAACCTCAATGCGGCGCAACATCTGGCGAATGATCACCTCGATGTGCTTGTCATTGATTTTCACGCCCTGCAGGCGGTAAACGTCCTGGATTTCCTTGACCAGGTAGTTGGCCAGTTCGGAAACCCCGCGCAGACGCAGGATGTCATGCGGGCTGGGTTCGCCATCGGATATGATCTCGCCCCGCTCCACATGCTCACCTTCGAACACGCCGATCTGACGCCACTTGGGCACCAGCATTTCGGTTTCGTTGCCTTCGCCATCAATAATCTTGATGCGCTGCTTGCCCTTGGTGCCTTCACCAAAGCGGATAGTGCCAGTGGACTCGGCCAGTACGGCCGGATCCTTGGGCTTGCGGGCTTCGAAGAGGTCAGCAACACGTGGCAGACCGCCAGTGATGTCACGGGTCTTCGACGATTCCTGCGGAATACGTGCCAGCACGTCACCCACACCGATCTTCTGACCGTCTTCTACAGTCACCACCGCATTGGCCGGCAATGTGTAGGTTACCGGAATATCGGTGCCCGGGAACTTCAACTCGTGGTTGCGGCCATCGACCAGTTTGATCATCGGACGCAGGTCCTTGGCGGAACTGCCACGGTGCTTGGAATCGATAATTTCCAGGGTGGAGACACCGGTAATCTCGTCAGTGACGCGATTCACGGTGACACCTTCCTCGAAGTCCACGAACTTCACCTTGCCCGCCACCTCGGTGACGATCGGGTGAGTATGTGGATCCCACTTGGCCACGTTACCACCGGCATCGACCTTGTCGCCGTCCGCCACACTGATCGCGGCGCCGTACGGAATCTTGTAACGCTCGCGCTCACGGCCGTTTTCGTCGATTACGCCGATTTCACCGGAACGCGACACGGCGACAAGATGACCGGCCTCGTGCTGCACAGTCTTGACGTTATGCAGCTTGATGGTACCGCCGAATTTCACTTCCACACCGTCGGCAGCGGCAGCACGCGAAGCCGCACCACCCACGTGGAAGGTACGCATGGTCAGCTGGGTACCCGGCTCACCGATGGACTGGGCGGCAATCACACCGACCGCCTCACCGATATTCACGCGATGCCCGCGGGCCAGGTCACGACCATAGCACTGGGCGCACACGCCATAGGCAGTGTCGCAGGTAATGGGTGAACGCACGGTCACTTCGTCGATGGACAACTCTTCCAGCTTGTCGGCCACGCGTTCGTCAATCAGCGTACCGGCCTCCATCACGGTCTCGTTCGAACCGGCCAGCACCACGTCCCGGGCCAGCACACGGCCCAGCACACGCTCGCGCAACGGCTCGACCACCTCACCGCCTTCGACGATGGGATTCATGACCAGACCTTCCTCGGTGCCACAGTCCTGCTCGACCACGACCACGTCCTGGGAGACGTCAACCAGGCGGCGAGTCAGATAACCCGAGTTTGCGGTCTTGAGCGCAGTATCGGCCAGACCTTTACGGGCGCCGTGGGTGGAGATGAAGTACTGGTTAACGTTCAGGCCTTCGCGGAAGTTGGCGGTAATCGGCGTCTCGATAATCGAGCCGTCCGGCTTGGCCATCAGGCCGCGCATACCGGCCAGCTGACGAATCTGGGCCGCACTACCACGAGCACCGGAATCGGCCATCATGAAGATGGAGTTGAAGGAAATCTGCTCAGCCTCGTTACCTTCAGCGTCGATCACGGTGTCGGTACCGAGCTTGTCCATCATGGCCTTGGCAACCTGCTCGTTGGCACGCGACCAGATGTCCACCACCTTGTTGTAACGCTCGCCCTGGGTGACCAGACCGGAGGTGTACTGCTCCTCGATCTCCTTCACCTCGTCTTCGGCAGCATCCAGAATGCCATCCTTCTCTTCGGGGATGACCATGTCATCAATACCGATGGAAATACCGGCCTTGGTCGACTGGCGGAAACCGGTGTACATCAGCTGGTCGGCAAAAATCACCGTTTCCTTCACGCCACAGCGGCGATAGCAGATGTTGATCACCTGGGAAATCGCCTTCTTGCTCAGCTCACGATTGATCAGCGAGAAAGGCATGCCCTTGGGCAGGATTTCCTTGAGCAACGCACGGCCTACCGTGGTTTCAACGATGTGCGTGAACTCCGTGGTGGCGCCATCTTCGGCAACTTCCACGTCGTCGATACGCACCTTGATTTTCGCCTGCAGGCCCACTTTCTCGTTCGAATAGGCGCGGTGCACTTCTTCGATGTCGGAAAACAGCATGCCCTCGCCCAGACCATTCACGCGTTCGCGGGTCATCCAGTACAGGCCCAGAATCACGTCCTGGGTCGGCACGATGATCGGCTCACCGTTGGCGGGTGACAGGATGTTGTTGGAAGACATCATCAGCACGCGCGCTTCCAGCTGGGCTTCCAGCGACAACGGCACATGCACGGCCATCTGGTCACCGTCGAAGTCGGCGTTGAACGCCACGCAGACCAGCGGGTGCAGCTGAATGGCCTTGCCTTCGATCAGCACCGGTTCAAAAGCCTGGATACCCAGGCGGTGCAGGGTCGGCGCACGGTTGAGCATGACCGGATGTTCGCGGATCACCTCTTCCAGCACGTCCCAGACTTCCGGCACTTCGCGCTCGACAAGCTTCTTGGCCGCCTTGATGGTGCTGGCCATATCCAGACGCTGCAGGCGCGAGAATACGAAGGGCTTGAACAGTTCCAGCGCCATCTTCTTGGGCAGACCGCACTGATGCAGTTTCAGGGTCGGACCCACCACGATCACGGAACGACCGGAGTAGTCGACGCGCTTGCCCAGCAGGTTCTGACGGAAACGACCCTGCTTGCCCTTGATCATGTCGGCCAGCGACTTGAGCGGGCGTTTGTTGGAGCCGGTAATCGCACGGCCGCGGCGACCGTTGTCGATCAGCGCATCCACGGATTCCTGCAGCATGCGCTTCTCGTTGCGCACGATGATGTCCGGCGCTGACAGTTCCAGCAGACGGCGCAGGCGGTTGTTACGGTTGATGACGCGGCGGTACAGATCGTTCAGATCCGAAGTCGCAAAACGGCCACCGTCCAGCGGCACCAGCGGACGCAGATCCGGCGGCAGCACCGGCAGCACGGTCAGGATCATCCACTCCGGCTTGTTACCGGATTCCAGGAAATTCTCGATCAGCTTGAGGCGCTTGCCCAGACGCTTGATCTTGGTTTCCGAACGCGTGCCGTTGATTTCTTCACGGATATTCAAGGCCTCGGCCTGCATATCCAGGCTGTCCAGCATACCCAGCACCGCTTCGGCGCCCATCAGGGCATCAAAGTCATCGCCATGCTCTTCGATGGTCTGCAGGTACTCTTCTTCGGTCAGCAACTGGCCACGCTCAAGCGGGGTCAGGCCGGGATCGACTACCACATAAGCTTCGAAGTAGAGCACGCGCTCGATGGCGCGCAGCGGCATATCCAGCAACAGGCCGATGCGGGACGGCAGGCTCTTGAGGAACCAGATGTGCGCGACCGGCGAGGCCAGCTCGATATGCCCCATGCGCTCACGGCGCACCTTGGCCAGCGTCACTTCAACGCCGCACTTTTCGCAGACCACGCCGCGATGTTTGAGGCGCTTGTACTTGCCGCACAGGCACTCGTAGTCCTTCACCGGACCGAAGATCTTGGCGCAGAACAGGCCATCACGCTCCGGTTTGAAGGTACGGTAGTTGATGGTCTCCGGCTTTTTCACTTCGCCGTAGGACCACGACCGGATGGTATCCGGCGAGGCCAGACCGACGCGGATACTGTCAAAGTCCTCGATCTGATCCTGGTTCTTCAACAGATTCAGCAAATCTCTCATGTCGACTCCCGTGCTGCGGTCTCTTTATCCGCAGCTAACAAGCTTGTTTCCAGACGTATCCCGATATTCCCGGCGCAGGACTAGTCGTCCTGCTCCAGTTCGATATTCAGGCTCAACGCCCGGATTTCCTTGGTCAGCACGTTGAAGGACTCCGGCATGCCGGCCGCCATCTTGTGATCGCCGTCCACAATGGACTTGTACATCTTGGTACGGCCGGTCACATCGTCGGACTTCACCGTCAGCATTTCCTGCAGGGTGTAGGCCGCGCCGTAGGCTTCCAGGGCCCAGACCTCCATTTCACCGAAGCGCTGGCCGCCGAACTGCGCCTTACCACCCAGCGGCTGCTGGGTAACCAGCGAGTACGGCCCCGTGGAACGGGCATGCATCTTGTCATCCACCAGGTGGTTGAGCTTGAGCATATACATGTAACCCACCGTCACGGGACGCTCGAAGGCATCACCTGTTCGGCCATCGAACAGATTGCACTGACCCGATTCCGGCAGATCCGCCAGCTTCAGCAGTTGCTTGATCTCGGCTTCATTGGCGCCGTCAAACACAGGTGTGGCAATCGGCACGCCACCACGCAGATTCTCGGCCATGGCCAGGATCTCGCCGTCTGTCAGACTATCGATGTCTTCCTGAACGGCGCCCTTACTGTCGTAAACCTTCTTCAGGAAGCCACGGATATCGGCCACCTTCTGCTGGGCGTCGAGCATCTGGCCAATCTTCAGCCCCATGCCCTTGGCGGCCCAGCCCAGATGGGTTTCCAGCACCTGACCAATATTCATACGCGAAGGCACACCCAGCGGATTGAGCACTATATCCACGGAAGTACCGTCTTCGGCGTACGGCATGTCTTCCACCGGCACGATCTGCGAGATCACGCCCTTGTTACCGTGGCGGCCGGCCATCTTGTCACCCGGCTGGATAACACGCTTCACGGCCAGGTAAACCTTGACCATCTTCAGCACGCCCGGGGCCAGTTCATCGCCCGCGGTGATCTTGGCTTTCTTGGAAGAGAACTTCTTGTCGAACTCTTCGCGCTGGGCCTTGATCTGCTTGGAAATGGCTTCCAGTTCCTGCTGGGCCTGCTCGTTATGCAGACGGATGTCGAACCACTTGTCGCGGTCCACTTCTTCCAGGTACTGGGAAGTGATCTTGGTGCCCGCCTTGAGCTTGTTCGGGCCGGCATCGGCCTGTTTGCCCATCAGCATGCGACGCAGACGTTCGAAAATATCGTCTTCGAAGATACGCAACTGGTCGTTCAGATCCTTGCGCACTTCAGCCAGCTCGGACTCCTCGATCGACTTGGCACGCGCATCCTTTTCCACGCCGTCGCGGGTGAAGACGCGCACGTCGATCACGGTACCGTCCATGCCGGGCGGCACACGCATCGAAGTATCCTTCACGTCCGAAGCCTTTTCGCCGAAGATGGCGCGCAGCAGCTTCTCTTCCGGGGTCAGCTGGGTTTCGCCCTTGGGCGTGACCTTGCCAACCAGGATATCGCCGGACTTCACTTCAGCGCCGATGTAGACAATGCCGGACTCGTCCAGCTTGGCCAGGGCGCTTTCATTCACATTCGGAATGTCGGAGCTGACTTCTTCCGGACCCAGCTTGGTTTCGCGGGCCACGCAGGTCAGTTCCTCGATGTGAATGGTGGTGAAACGGTCTTCCTGCACCACGCGCTCGGAAATGAGGATGGAGTCCTCGAAGTTGTAGCCGTTCCAGGGCATGAACGCGACCAGCAGGTTCTGGCCCAGTGCCAGTTCACCGATGTCGGTGGACGGGCCGTCGGCCAGCACGTCGCCGCGCGCCACCACGTCACCCGGCTTGACCAGAGGCTTCTGGTTCATGCAGGTGTTCTGGTTGGAACGGGTGTACTTGACCAGATTGTAGATATCCACACCGGATTCGCCCACCACGGTCTCGTCGTCGTTGACACGCACCACGATACGGCCGGCGTCGACCTTGTCGACCACACCGCCACGCTCGGCCACCACCACGGCGCCGGAGTCCAGCGCCACCTTGCGCTCCATGCCGGTACCGACCAGCGGCTTCTCGGCCTGCAGGCAGGGCACGGCCTGGCGCTGCATATTCGAGCCCATCAGCGCACGGTTGGCGTCATCGTGCTCCAGGAACGGAATCAGCGACGCGGCCACCGACACGATCTGGCGCGGTGAAATATCCATGAACTCGACACGCTCAGGTGCAGAGATAGTGAACTCGTTCTGGAAACGCACAGCGATCAGATCATCAGTCAGCTGCCCTTTGGCATCCAGCTTGGCGTTGGCCTGCGCGATCACATACCGGCCTTCCTCAATCGCCGACAGATAAACGATTTCATCGGTAACACGGCCGTTTTCCACCTTGCGGTACGGGGTTTCCAGGAAACCGTACTTGTTGGTGCGCGAATACACCGACAGTGAATTGATCAGACCGATGTTCGGACCTTCCGGCGTTTCAATCGGGCAGATACGACCATAGTGGGTCGGATGCACGTCACGCACTTCGAAGCCTGCACGCTCACGGGTGAGGCCACCCGGGCCAAGGGCCGATACGCGGCGCTTGTGTGTGACTTCAGACAATGGATTGTTCTGATCCATGAACTGCGACAGCTGCGAGGAACCAAAAAATTCCTTCACGGCGGCGGCCACCGGCTTGGCATTGATCAGATCCTGCGGCATCAGGCCTTCGGATTCGGCCAGGCTCAGGCGCTCACGCACCGCACGCTCGACACGCACCAGTCCGGTACGGAAGGCGTTCTCGGCCATCTCACCGACGGAACGCACACGGCGGTTGCCCAGGTGATCGATATCGTCGGTCTGGCCGTTACCGTTGCGGATGTTAATCAGCTCCCGCATCACGGCAATGATGTCGTCATTGTCGAGAATGGCGGAACCGGTTTCCTCATCCCGACCCAGGCGACGGTTGAACTTCATGCGGCCCACAGCCGACAGGTCGTAACGCTCTTCGCTGAAGAACAGATTGCCGAACAGCGTTTCCGCGGCTTCCTTGGTCGGCGGCTCACCCGGGCGCATCATGCGGTAGATTTCCACCAGCGCTTCCAGACGCGTGGTCGACAGATCCACCGCCAGCGTATTGGAAATATAGGGGCCACGATCCAGGTCGTTGATGTACAGGGTGGGCAGTTCCTTGACGCCGGCAGCGCGCAGCTTCTCGACCAGCTCCTCGCTGATCTCGTCGTTGGCGGCAGCGATCAGTTCGCCACTGTCCTCATCGACCACATTCTTGGCCAGCAATTTGCCAACCAGATAGCTTTCCGGCACTTCCAGCGTGTCCACGCCGGCTTCCTCAAGCTGCTTGATATGACGTGCCGTGATACGGCGGCCCTCTTCGACAATGACCTTGCGGCCGGCCTTGATGTCGAAAATGGCGGTTTCACCACGCAGGCGTTCGGGCACCAGTTCCAGGCGCACCTTGTCCTTGTCGAGGTGGAACATATTGAAATCATGGAATAACTCGAGCATCTGCTCGTTGTCGAAACCCAGCGAACGCAGCAGGATCGTGGCCGGCAGTTTGCGGCGGCGATCGATACGCACGTAGAGAATGTCCTTGGGATCGAACTCGAAATCCAGCCAGGAGCCACGGTAGGGAATCACACGGGCGGAATACAGGTACTTGCCCGAGGAATGCGTCTTGCCCTTGTCGTGCTCGAAGAACACGCCGGGCGAACGGTGCAGCTGGTTCACTATGACACGCTCGGTGCCATTGATAATGAAGGTGCCGTTATCCGTCATGAGCGGTAATTCGCCCATGTAGACTTCCTGCTCCTTGATTTCCTTCACCGGCTTGGGCGTAGCCTTGCTGTCCTTGTCATAAATGATCAGGTTCACGGTCACGCGCAATGGCGCGGAGAAAGTCAGGCCGCGGATACGGCATTCCTTCTCGTCAAAAGCCGGCTCGCCCAGACGGTAGTCCACGTACTCCAGTGCTGCATTGCCCGAATAGCTTTGCATCGGGAAAACAGAACTGAAAGCAGCATGCAGTCCGTTATCAGAACGATCCGCAACCTTGCGGTCGAGCTGCAGGAAATCCCGGTAGGAATCGACCTGAGTCGCGAGCAGGTAGGGAACATCCAGGATTACAGGGCGTTTGCTGAAATCCTTGCGGATACGCTTTTTCTCGGTAAACGAGTAGGCCATCGCGTTATTCCTCAGCGAAGAACATTAACGTGCGCAGACACGCACGAATGCCACGAATGTGGCAAAACACAAACGGGAAATGGCCGGTGACCCGAGGTCACCAGCCTTCCCAGTAATTGCCGATTACGGCTGGAACTCAAAGTCGTACTGACTCGGTCAGTCTTATTTGAGTTCGACGGTGCAGCCAGCTTCTTCCAGCTGCTTTTTGAAGTCTTCGGCTTCTTCCTTGCTGGCGCCTTCCTTAACGGTAGCAGGCGCGCCTTCAACCATTTCCTTGGCCTCTTTCAGACCCAGGCCGGTGATGGCACGAACCGCCTTAATGGCACCCACCTTGTTGTCGCCGAAGCTGGCGAGAACGACGTCAAATTCCGTCTTCTCTTCAGCAGCAGCGGCTTCACCGCCGGCAGCGGGGCCAGCAGCGGCCACGGCCACTGGAGCAGCGGCGGACACGCCGAACTTCTCTTCCATCATGGAGACCAGGTCCACCACGTCCATTACGGACATGTTGGCAATGGCTTCCAGTACATCGTCTTTACTCAGAGCTGCGCTCATTTCAAACTCCTAACTTACTCAGTGCGACTGACCTTCATCAGGTGCAGTCAAATCTTTAATGCAACGGCGGAATAAACCCCGACGTTACGCTGCTTGTTTCTGATCGCGAACCGCAGCCACCGCGCGGGCAGTCTTGGCGGGCACCTCATTGAGGGTGCGCGCCAGCTTGCCGACCGGAGCCTGCATAACGCCCATCAGCATGGCAATGGCCTGATCGTAAGTCGGCAGGCTTGCCAGCCTGTCAAGTTCGGAACCCGGCAGCAGCTGACCGCTGACCGATACCGCCTTGACGTCAAGGGCTTCGTGGCTCTTGCGAAAATCCTTGATGATGCGCGCTGCAGCACCCGGATCCTCCATTGAGAAACCGAGAATCAGCGGCCCCACCAGGACCTCTTCCATGCACTCGAACTCAGTGTCCTTGAGTGCAAGCTTCGCCAGCGAGTTCTTGACCACTCGCAGATACGCGCCACCCTCACGGGCCTTGGCACGCAGCTCGGTCATTTCACCTGCTGACAGACCACGGTACTCGGCAGCCACCAGCGCAAACGCTTTACCGGCCACCTCGTTTACTTCCGCGACCAGGGCTTTTTTGTCTTCAAGCCTCAGCGCCATTCGACATCTCCTGGTTGCTAAGGAATCTGCACGGCCGAAACCAACCCGTCTGCGGCTTCGCAGCTTCGGTCACATTTCGCGTTGATCTTCGTTAAATGGCTTCGGCCATTCGCCTCATCTCACCGCAAAATCTGCCTCGAATCTGCTCGTCCTCGTTCGTGTTGTTCCGACCTCCCAGATTCCCGGAACCTTCCGGTTCCAATTGACGAACAGAGCATCCTCACGAATGCCCCACCTTAACGGTGACGTCGCCAATAAAAGGCAATCGCACACCGTCTGCGTAAGCCGAACCCCCGGTTCGTTTACTCCCGTAGGGACTTACGGTCTTTGACGATCCCCCACCCTCAGGGGAAGGGGTCACAAAGCTCTCTTTCCGCGCCCTGAGAAATCCTGGATGGATTTATTCAGAGCCATATATCAAGTTATGCGCTCGGTAGCGTGGACTGATCAACGCCCACGCCCGGACCCATAGTGGTCGACAGCGTCACGCGCTTCATATACACGCCCTTGGCACTGCTCGGCTTGGCCTTGTTCAGGTCTGCCAGCAGGGCCTGGAGGTTTTCGACCAGCGCCTGCTTGTCGAACTCCAGCTTGCCGATGGTGCAATGAACAATGCCACCCTTGTCGGTGCGGTACTGCACCTGACCAGCCTTGGCGTTCTTCACCGCGGTTTCCACATCCGGCGTCACCGTGCCAACCTTTGGATTCGGCATCAGGCCACGCGGACCCAGTATCTGACCCAGACGGCCCACCACAGGCATGGCGTCCGGCGTTGCGATCACCAGGTCGAAATTCATCTCGCCCGCCTGAACCTTTTCGGCCAGGTCTTCGAATCCAACCACGTCGGCACCTGCGGCCTTGGCCTTGTCGGCGTTATCGCCCTGGGCGAACACGGCCACGCGCACGCTCTTGCCGGTGCCATGCGGCAACACGGTGGAGCCACGCACGTTCTGATCGGATTTACGCGCATCCACACCCAGATTCACCGCCACGTCCATGGACTCGGAGAACTTGGCGCCCGGCAGGGTCTTGAGCAGCTCCAGCGCTTCTTCCAGCGGGTACAGCTTGCCCTGCTGCAGTTTTTCGCGAATAGCTTTCTGTTTCTTGGTCAACTTGGCCATGGCTTAACCCTCCACCTCGAGACCCATGCTGCGGGCGCTACCGGCAATGATCTTGACGGCGGCATCCATATCAGCCGCGTTCAGATCCTCCCACTTGGTCTTGGCGATTTCCTCGAGCTGGGCACGGGTAACCTTGCCGACCTTGTTGGTATGCGGGGTGGCGCTGCCACTCTTGATGCCGGCGGCTTTCTTCAGCAGGATCGCCGCAGGCGGCGTCTTCTTGATGAAGGTGAAGCTGCGGTCGTTGTAAACCGTAATGACTACTGGCACCGGCAGACCCTGCTCCATGCCCTGCGTTTCGGCATTGAAAGCCTTGCAGAATTCCATGATGTTTACGCCATGCTGACCCAGCGCCGGACCCACGGGGGGACTCGGGTTGGCCTGGCCTGCAGGTACCTGCAGCTTGATATAGGCGTCGATTTTCTTGGCCATGTGTTTTCCCTCTGTTTCAAGGTGGGTACTGACGCTAGCTCCTGAGCTAGCTCCCCGTCGTTATAGTGAGATGTGCGATGGAAAACGCGAGGCGGACTCTATAGTGTCCGCACCTCACCCCTCACATCTGACAGCTCACCTCGTTCAAACTTTCTCGACCTGGGCGAATTCCAGATCCACCGGCGTGGAACGGCCGAAAATGAGCACCGACACCCGCAGGCGGCTTTTCTCGTAATCGACCTCTTCCACCACGGCGTTGAAGTCGGCGAACGGGCCATCGGTAATGCGCACCGCCTGGCCAACTTCGAACAGCGTCTTGGGACGCGGTTTCTCAACACTTTCATCAATGCGGCTGAGGATGTTATTGGCCTCGGCCTCGGTCAGCGGCGCCGGACGATCACCCGAACCGCCGATGAAACCCATCACCTTGGGCACATTCTTGACCAGGTGCCAGGTTTCATCCGTCATTTCCATCTGCACCAGCACATAGCCGGGGAAGAACTTGCGCTCGGTGGTACGACGCACACCATCCTTGACTTCGACTACCTCTTCGGTCGGCACCAGGATGTCACCGAACTGGTCTTCCAGACCGGCGCGCTTGATGTGCTCCAGCAGAGAACGCTTAACGCTGTTCTCGTATTGCGAGTACGCATGCACCACGTACCACTGCTTCGCCATACTCTCCACCTCAGCGTGACCCGTCACTCGCCGCGACCGGTCAGTAATTTCATTGCCCACAGCAACAGGGCATCCAGTCCCCACAGGAACAGGGCCAGCACCAGCACCACCACCATGATCATCAGGGTGGTTTGCAGTGTTTCCTTGCGTGAAGGCCACACCACACGGCGCAGTTCGATACGCGAGCCCTGCACATAGCCCCAGGCGGTACGACCGACGGCCGTTTGCATGGCAATCACCACCGCCACGGCGCCGCCCGCCAGCATGCCGGCCACACGGATCAGATCATTCGCCTGGCCCTCAAAGTAGTAAAAGCCGGCAATACTGCCAGCCAGTACACCCAGCGCCACAAACAGCAGCGCCGTGTCCAGTCCTGATCCTGTGCTTTCCGTTTCGGAACTCATGCCTTATCCACTATGCCTCGTGCCGCCTGCAGTGACCCCGGCCAATGCCCGGCATCCTGGCAGGCCAGGAGGGAATCGAACCCCCAACCTGCGGTTTTGGAGACCGCCGCTCTGCCAATTGAGCTACTGGCCTATGTTTAAACCCGTATCCTCGAAAACCAGCACGTGGCTGGTTTTCAGAAACAAACAAGCGCGGCGGGCTTCTGCCCGCCGCGCCATACCTTCGAGATTTACTCGATAATCTTGGCGACGACGCCGGCGCCGACGGTACGGCCACCTTCGCGGATGGC